>OLGY01000363.1_pt1 | contig 34352 bp, 30 predicted proteins | sample 1605951 | NCBI WGS metagenome assembly OLGY01 (sample SAMN03283280) | human gut metagenome | biome: human-associated habitat; material: feces | host: Homo sapiens | place: Peru | collected 2012
GGGCATTGCGGATAGGATTTCTATGCTCTTTTGAGTTTTAGCGGACAGCAATAATATAATTATGATAGTTGGCTATTTCTTTAGCTCCATTACATCTTAATTCCGGCTCAATTCCTTACTTCTTATTCTTCTTTAGCTTCTTTAGTCTGCGCTTAGCCACAGTATGGTCGGGGCAAAGTTCAAGAGCTTTTTCGTAGTTGCGGATGGCTGCATCCGTCATGCCTTCGCTTTCGCATTCTTTGCCCATTACCACATATTCTGTAGCAAACTTCATAAGGGCTTTGCGTTGACTGTCAGCTTCCTGCTGCAGTTGAGTAATCTTGTTTTGCAAAGTATTGACGATAGATAGTTTCTTGCGCAAATAGCGTTTGGCGATAGGTTTCTCGATATCGTAACGACTATGAATGGCAAGGAAGAAATTGTCGAGTGCCGACTGCATGTCGCCTTTGTCGAAAGCTTCAATAGCATCATGATATTGCTGATCGGCCTTGGATTGCGATAAGGCAGACTGAATGACTGCATTATCGTTGTAGTTGCGAGCAAAGTCGACAACGGCACGATTTACGAAGATATCTCCTCGACGTATAGGAAGGTTAAGGCTTATACCTTCTAAGGATTTACATCGAGATAGAGCCACGTAGGTTTGTCCTGCAGCAAAGACACCACCCGTGAAATCAATCTTTACGTTGCTAAAGGTAAGACCTTGACTCTTGTGAACGGTTATTGCCCATGCCAAGCGTATAGGGAATTGAGTATAGGTTCCTATTTCCTCTTCTACGATTTTCTTTTCTGTTTCGTCGAAAGTATAGCGCATGTTGCTCCATACTTCGCGCTCAACATCAAATTCTAAGCCATTCTCAAGCAAGATGGTAATATAATTGTATCCTTCTTCATCAACTCCTGTAATGGTGCCAAGGGTTCCATTTACCCATCTTTTCTCCTTATCGTTTTTCACGAACAACACCTGTGCACCAATCTTTAAGATTAGCTCCATAGGGGTAGGGAGGCTGTTAACAGGAAACTCACCTTGCACATTACCTTGAAACATCATCTGCTCGCCCTCAAGCTCGTCAAGCTTTCGTTGGTTGATGAAGTCGACAGTATCGCGAAGGGTGGAAAGGGTGATAGAGAGTTGACCATCGTTGTTGTCAACCTCGGCTCCAACACGGGTGTTGAGCATAGAAAGCTGGCGGTCGGAAACTTGCGATATGCGGATATTGTCGAGTATGCCAATAAACTCAGGGTCGTTTTGGCGGTATACCTTGCGTAGCTCTATACACACCTGGCGCATTTGACGGAACACATTGGCATCAAAGAAATAGCCTGACTTATAGAAAGGACGCAACAGCTGGCGGTCTTCCTCCTTGATAACAGGTTCAAGCTGATAGATATCGCCAACAAACAACATCTGCTTGCCGCCAAAAGGTTCACGCATGTTGCGACAATATATGCGCAGCACTTTATCTATAAAATCGATGATGTCGGCACGTACCATACTTATCTCATCGATGATGATGAGTTCTACCTCCTGAATGAGCTTTACCTTCTCACGATTGTATTTTAGCGTGTCGCGGATGTTGCGCGGACTATAGCTGACATCAGTTGGAAGCAAAGGATGGAAAGGAAGTTTGAAGAAGCTATGGAGAGTGGAACCTCCTGCATTAATTGCAGCTATACCAGTAGGAGCAAGAATGATATTTTTCTTCTTGGTATGGCTGGCTATATAACGTAAGAAAGTAGACTTACCCGTCCCTGCTTTTCCGGTAAGGAAAAGCGAGCGACGGGTAAATCTTATAATCTGAAGAGCTTGTTGTAGCTCAGGATTGTCTTTATCTATATTCTCAAAATCTGTTTCGGCCATGTAAGGTGAGTGTTCACTTATTATAGGTCATCGAAATTTACTGCCTGTTCCTTAGGCTGAGTGCGCGTCTTCTCTTGATTTGGAGTTGATGCGCCATTAGCTGAAGATTGGCTTTCACCCTCAGATTTAACAACACGATGTACAGGGTTGCCATTCTCGTCGAGCATAATCTCTTCTTCTATAACGAGTGTACTATCGTTGTCAAGAGTATCGTTCTTGGCGCTTGGATAATAACTTGCACAAGTATACATGTCGGAAGTTATATCACTATCCTTAGGCTTATCGAATTTGCCACGATAATGAGCAAAAGCAGGATCGGCAAGAACAGACTGAAGGAAGTAGCCACAAATAGGGAGCGCAGTACGCGAACCTTGTCCGAGAGCACCAGTACGGAAGTGAATGCTACGATATTCGCCTCCTACCCATGCACCAACTACAAGCTTAGGACTAACGCCTACAAACCAAGCGTCGGAATGGTTGTTGGAAGTACCAGTCTTACCACCAAATTCGGTATCCTTGAATTGTCCCACATAGCCCCAAAGACTTTGAGAAGTTCCTCCAGGTTCCATCATACCACCCTTGAGAAGTTGCTGCATGAAGAATGCACTCTTGTAAGGAATTACTTGTTCTGCATCCTCAGGAGCACGATAGACCTCTTTTCCATCACGGTCAACAATACGTGTCACCAATACTGGAGCATGATGACGACCATTATCAGCTACGGTACAATAAGAGTCGGCAAGTTCGAGGAGGTTCATATCACTTGAACCAAGAGCCAACGATGGAGTATCATCGAGTTTGCTGTCAACACCCATCTTATGAGCTGTCTCTATGATTCTCTTGATACCCATTTCCTGACCAAGACGAACAGCTACCGAGTTAATACTTTTAGCAAATGCACTCTTAAGAGCCATAGAGTCGCCAGAGAAAGAGCCGTTGGCGTTGCCTGGAGTCCAGGTTGTCATCTCATGCTTCTTGCTGTCGTATACCTGCATAGAGATATATTCATCGCGACGCTTGTCGCAAGGAGTCAAGCCCTGATTCATAGCTTCGGTATAAACGAAGAGTTTGAAAGTAGAACCAGGCTGGCGCATAGCTTTAACCTTGTCGTATTTCCAAGAATTGAAATCAATATCACCAACCCATGCTTTTACAGCACCAGTTTGTGGTTCCATGGCTACCATAGCGCAATGCATGAATTTCACCATGTAGCGAATAGAATCCAACGACGACATCTCCATCTCAATAGATCCCTTCTCGTAGTCGAAGAGTTTAACCTTGTGAGGTTTGTTGAGATAATAGTTTATAGAGTCTTGGTTGTCTTCAAATTTTGCTTCCAACTGTTTATAAAAAGGCTGACGCTTAGCAATATCCTCGATGAAGTTTGGTATCACTTTGCCATGCTCGTCAATCCATGGATCGTTGTTGCCCCAATGGTTCTTGAAGTTGCGTTGTATCTGCTTCATCTGCTTGATAGCAGCTTCTTCAGCATACTTCTGCATACGTGAGTCAAGAGTGGTATAAATTTTAAGACCACTACTATAGAGATCGTAACCATTCTCCTCACACCATGCCTTCAAGTCATCAGCAACAGCCTGACGGAAATATAGTGCCTTACCATCATAATTGTTCTCTATCTTAAAGTCAAGCTTTATTGGTAGCTGCGATAGTTCTGAATAACGAGCCTTATCAAGGTCGTGATGCTTAACCATATTCATCATCACAACATTTCGACGACGCAGGCTATTCTCTGGATGTGAGATAGGATTATAGTATGTTGTAGCCTTAAGCATACCCACGAGGATAGCACATTGGTCGGTAGTGAGCTCCTTTGGTGTGGTATTGAAATATGTCTTAGCAGCAGTCTTTATACCAAAAGCGTTGGAACCGAAGTCAACGGTATTGGCATACATGGTGATGATTTCCTTCTTGCTATAGACGGTTTCAAGCTTTGTGGCAATAATCCACTCCTTGCTCTTCACGATAAGAATCCTAAGACCAGGAATCTTACCAAGCAAACCTGTAGAATATTGCGAACGTACGCGGAACATATTCTTAGCAAGCTGCTGGGTGATGGTTGATGCTCCACGACCATCATGACGAAGCAAGGCATCCTTAACGGCACCAAAAAGGCCTATAGGATCGATACCCATATGCTTATAGAAGCGCTCGTCTTCTGTATCTATGAGAGCACGCCAAAAGTCAGGAGCCACTTCTTCGTACTTTACCGGAGTACGGTTTTCATTGAAGTATTTTCCTATCAATTCGCCATCTGCACTATAAATCTCAGACGCCTGACTTGTCTGAGGATCATTAATACCTGAGAAATAGCCAGGACTCTTACCGAAAAGCCAAAGGAAATTGATATCTACTGCTCCAAGATAGAGGAACAGCATTACTATCAACGAAACAAAACCAACAAGGGTTTTTGTATACCAGGCACGTCCTCTGTAGAGCGACTTGTACCATGACCAGAAAGTGCGCATCTTTGTTGCACACAAACTGCAAAAGCGTTTAATCTTCTTATACATACTTATGCCTAATTAGCAAATTATACATACAAAAGTAATAATAATAACGACAACTATAGCGATTTGTCGATATATTTTATGATTTCTTCAATATTATCGGGCGCAAACCATCGAATATTCTCATCTTTCTTGAACCAAGTGAGCTGTTTGCGCATATATCGACGTGAATTTGACTGTATCTGACGGATTGCTTCGTCGCGGTCTATTGTACCATCAAAATAGGCAAACATCTCTTTATAACCTACGGTATTCAAAGAGTTGCAAGAGCGTTTATGATATACACGTCGAGCTTCGTCTTCTAAGCCTTGTTCCATCATCATAAGAACCCTGCGATTTATTCTATCGTACATTTCTTCACGATCGCGGTTTAAACCTATCTTCAAGATATTAAACGGACGTTGCTTCACGGAGTTTGTACGAAAGGAAGTATATGTGGTACCTGTCTGATGGCATATTTCTAGAGCATGAACAACACGGCGCGGATTATTACGGTCTACAATAGCCCAATGCTCAGGATCAAGCTCTTTTAGTTCTGCAACCAAAGCTTCAAGACCTTCGTTCTCAAGCCTTTGCTTCATCATCTCGCGTATATCTTCTCGTATGGTAGGAATATCATCAATTCCTTTACATACAGCATCGATATACATCATCGAACCGCCAGACATCAAAGCAGCATGATTTTCATGGCCATCATCTGAAAACATTTGCTGAAGCAACTTCATCACATCTTCTTCGTAGAGCGAAGCGCTATAATAGTCGTCGAGGGTGTGGTTGCCAACGAAATAATGGTAAACACGCTTCTGCTGCTCAGGGGTAGGGGCTGCCGTTCCTATCGGTAGTTCTTTAAAGATTTGACGCGAGTCGGCATTTATAATAGGGACTCCAAGATGTTCGGCAATATCAAGACAAAGTTCAGACTTGCCAACGCCTGTAGGACCAACGATTACTATCAAGGTGTTTCTCATCTATACAAATTACTTGATGACAAAAAGTGGAAACTTATAATGAAAAGAAAAAGGAATATAGAAGACACATTCACAAATGTTAGTTTGGATGATGTCATCTAAATTCCTTTCACTATTAAGCTGTAATATTTATCAATATTAAATACTATAAAATCTCGTTTGTTTTCACAATTCGATATTTATCAGAATTTAGTATTATCTGATAATGCCTCGCTTTGAAGTTGTAACGAAGTCGATGAGATATTGAATTTCAGGAGTAACCTCCATATTTGCCTTTATCTCTTCCAAGCCTTCTTTAAGGATACCCTTAGAATAGAGCAAACGATAAGCATCGTGGAGCTTTGTGATGAGCTCGTTGCTGAAGCCACGTCGGCGAAGACCTACAAGGTTCAAACCACAATATTTTGTTGGCTCTTTGCCTGCTATTACGTAAGGAGGAATATCCTGGCTGAAACGGCAACCACCCTGAATCATCACATAACCACCAATGTGGCAGAACTGATGAACAAGAACGTTGGCACTAACGATAGCATTATCATCAACGACAACCTCGCCTGCAAACTTAGTAGAGTTACCTATAATAAGTCCGCTTCCGAGCTCGCAATCGTGAGCCACATGCACACATTCCATCAATAGGTTATTGCTTCCTACCACGGTCTTACCCTTAGAAGCAGTACCGCGAGAAATAGTTACGTTCTCTCTGATACTGTTGTTGTTACCAACTTCGCAGGTAGTCTCTTCGCCACGGAACTTCAAGTCTTGTGGCTTAGTAGAGATGCTGGCACCAGGGAATATCTCGTTGCCATCACCAATACGTGCACCAACATGTATAGTAACACTATTTTGCAACACATTATTGTTGCCAATTACAGTATTGCGGTCAATATAGCAGAAAGGACCGATTATGTTGTTGTCTCCGAGTTTTGCCTCAGGATGTACAAATGCTAAAGGACTAATCTGATTCATTATTCTTATTTATTCTTTACGATTTGTGCAGTAAATGTTGCTTCCGAAACTACCTTGTCGCCTACGAACATATAGCCCTTCATAGAGCTTATGCCATGGCGTACAGGAGCGAGAAGTTCAACCTTGAAGAGTAGAGTGTCGCCAGGAACTACCTTCTGGCGGAACTTAACTTCATCAATACGCAGGAAGTAGGTAGACCAACGCTCAGGTTCTTCAACCTGATTTAGTACCAACAATCCTCCACATTGCGCCATAGCCTCAATCTGCAATACCCCAGGCATTACAGGCTCTTTTGGGAAGTGACCTACAAAGAAAGGTTCGTTGGCAGTTACGTTCTTAACACCTACGATGCTTGTTGAACCTACGGCAATAATCTTGTCAACCAACTGCATAGGATAACGATGTGGCAACAATTCGCGTATACGAATATTGTCCATTACAGGAGCATCGTTAGGATTGTAAACAGGAGCTTGAATCTCGTGCTTACGAATTTCCTTACGCATCAAACGAGCAAACTTGTTGTTTATAGTATGACCAGGACGAGTAGCCACGATACGACCCTTGATAGGTTTACCGATAAGTGCCATATCACCAATGATATCAAGGAGCTTATGACGAGTACACTCGTTTTCCCACATCAAAGGCTTGTGCTGGATGTAGCCAATCTTCTTAGCATCCATATGAGGAACGTTAAGCACGTCTGCAAGCTGGTCAAGCTTCTCTTGAGTAACCTCGCGCTCATAGATAACAATAGCGTTATCCAAGTCGCCACCCTTTATAAGGTTTGCTTCGAGCAAAGGTACGATATCGCGAACAAACACGAATGTGCGGGCTGGAGAAATCTCCTCGCTAAAGTTGCGGATATCGTCGAGAGTTGCAAACTGGCTATTAATGAACTTAGACTGGAATGAGCACATAGCTGTGATAGAAAATTGCTCATCTGGCAAAATTGTTATGCAAGAGCCAGTTTCCGGGTCCTTAACCTCTATCTTATGCTTGATGATATAGTAGTCTTTAGGAGCATTCTGCTCTTCGATTCCAACCTCGTTGATTTTCTGTACATACTGAGTTGCAGAACCGTCGAGGATAGGAAACTCAGGACCGTTAACCTGAATCAAGCAGTTGTCGATGCCAAGGGCATAAAGGGCTGCCATACCATGTTCTATAGTAGAAACGCGGATGTTGCCTTCGCCAAGCACGGTACCACGCTGAGTATCAACCACTTTCTCCGCGACAGCGTCGATAATAGGAGCACCTTCAAGGTCGGTACGCTGAATTTTGTATCCTGTATTTTCAGGTGCAGGATTGAAGACTACAGTTAGGCTCAATCCTGTATGTAATCCTTTTCCAAAGAGGGAAAAGCTACCTTTCAAGGTTGTTTGTTTTTGTGCGTCCATAATGGATAATATCTTTATTTTAATTTTTTCAATTCGTCAACTTCCTTTTGCAATTTCTGAATTTGCTTATAGAGGTCTGGAAGTTTTTGGAAGATGGCCTGCGACTTAAAGTAAGGCAACTTCTCCATAGGAGGTGTACCGATAAGAGTCTGATTATCTTTCAAGCTACTTGGCACACCTGATTGTGCTCCGAGGAACACCTTGTTGCCAATAGTGATATGACCTGCAATACCAACCTGACCACCAAACATACACCATTGACCAACCTTAGTAGAACCAGCAATACCAACCTGAGCGCTCATCACGGTATTTGCACCAATATCGGTATTGTGGGCAATCTGCACGAGGTTGTCGAGCTTAACACCTTTGCGAACGAATGTGCTACCCATGGTAGAACGGTCGATACAGGTATTTGCACCAATTTCTACATCATCTTCAATAGTTACGATACCAATTTGAGGAATCTTATCATAGCCATTCTCTGAAGGAGCAAAACCGAAACCATCAGAACCGACTACGCTACCAGCATGAAGGGTTACACGATTACCAACATGACAATCATGATAGATTGTAACGTTAGGATAGAACAAGCAGTCGTTGCCAACCTTGGCATTCTCGCAGATAACTACGTTAGGATAAATCTGACATCCGTCGCCAATAACAACATTATCGCCAATATATGCGAATGCTCCAATATATACATTTTCACCAATCTTAGCCGAAGGAGAAATGAAAGCCAAAGAATCAATACCTGTTTTCTTAGGCTTCATAGATTCGTAGAGCTGCAAAAGTTTAGCCACGCATTCGTATGCGTTGTCTACCTTAATAAGGGTAGCCTTGGTAGGCTTTTCGAGTTCTACACTCTTGTCTACGAGCACGATGCTTGACTCTGTGTCATAGATATAATGTGTATATTTAGGATTTGAAAGGAACGAAATAGCTCCAGGCTTTCCGTCCTCAATCTTAGCAAATGTGTTAACAGTAGCGTTCTCGTCACCTTCAATAACACCCTGTACGAACTGGGCAATTTGCTTAGCTGAAAATTCCATATTTGTTTAATAGTTATGTTATAATTTGCAAATATAGCAATTTTTGCTGATATACAATAAGGACTTGGATAATATTTGCGTTTTTTTTATTATCCAAGTCCTTAAATACTATATATTTGGTATTTTTACGCCAAAATGACGCAAAATAAAGCCAACATTAATATGTTATAAAACAATTATGCCAAATTAGCCAATTCTGCAGCCATTTGCTCCTGCAACTCTTTTGCTTTCTGACCTGCTGCCTCAGCAAAGTCTTCACCCTTGCTTGCGTAGATAATGCCGCGTGAAGAGTTAACGAGCAAACCACAATCCTTAATCATACCATATTTGCATACTTCCTGAAGGCTACCACCCTGAGCACCAACACCAGGTACAAGCAAGAAATGGGTAGGGGCACACTTACGAATGTCGGCAAACATAGCACCCTGTGTAGCACCAACAACATACATCATGTTCTCATCATTTCCCCATTCTTGGCTCTTCTTCAAGACTTTCTCAAACAGGCGTTCGCCATTTGCGTCTTCTGTTAGCTGAAAGTCGTGAGAACCCTTATTGCTTGTCAATGCCAACAATACAACCCATTTTCCTTCATATGTAAGGAATGGAGTTACACTATCTTCGCCCATGTATGGAGCAACTGTCAAAGCTTCTACATTATATTCCTCGAAGAAAGTCTTTGCATACATAGCTGATGTGTTGCCGATATCACCACGCTTAGCATCTGCGATGATAAAATGGTTTGGATAGTTCTTCTTCAAATAGTCAACGGTTTTCTCGAAAGCTACAAGACCTTTTACTCCATAAGCTTCATAGAAAGCGAGGTTTGGCTTGTATGATACACAATAGTCGGCAGTAGCGTCGATAATAGCCTTGTTGAATTCAAAGATTGGATCTTCCATTTCTGCAATATGCTGTGGCATCTTGCTGATATCTGTATCAAGACCTACACACAAGAATGATTTCTTGCTAAAAATCTGTTCTACGAGTTGTTTTCTGTTCATGATTATTCTATTGTTTTTGAACTTTTAGTAAATTAAACTCCAAGTTTCAGGAAATTATTCACTCTCTGTAAGTAGCTAAAAAGCATCTTACAGTTCATTTTCCTTCATCTTTTCTGCATTCTCAGCCACGGTCAATGCGTCAATCATATCTTGGATGTTGCCGCCAAGAAAACCTTGAAGGTCATGAGTGGTATATCCAATACGATGGTCTGTCACACGACCTTGAGGGAAGTTATATGTACGAATCTTTGCACTACGGTCGCCAGTAGAAACAAGGCTCTTACGGCGGTTAGCGATATCGTCTACATATTTCTGATGTTCCTTATCATAAATAAATGTACGCAAGCGCGAAAGAGCACGTTCCTTATTCTTAGGTTGGTCGCGAGTTTCGGTACACTCGATAAGAATTTCTTCTGTTTCGCCTGTATTTGGATTCTTCCACATATAACGCAGACGCACACCAGACTCTACCTTATTCACGTTCTGACCACCAGCACCACTTGATCGGAAGGTATCCCACTTGATTTCTCCTTCGTTGATGCTTACCTCAAACTTGTCTGCCTCTGGCAATACGGCTACAGTAGCAGCAGATGTCTGCATACGACCATTTGATTCTGTTACAGGAACTCGCTGAACACGATGTACTCCTGACTCATATTTCAAAGTACCATATACATCTTCGCCACTTACAGCAAAGTCAATCTCCTTATAACCGCCTACAGCCCCTTCGCTTACGTCGGTTACTGAAAGTTGCCAACCCTTAGATTCGCAATAGCGCTTATACATCTGGAACAAGTCGCCAGCAAACAGGCAAGCCTCGTCGCCACCTGTTCCTGCACGAATTTCCATCTGTACATTCTTTGCATCCTCAGGATCCTTTGGAACGAGCAATATCTTTATCTCCTCCTCAAGCTTTGGCTGCAATTCTTCGTTGGTTGTCAATTCTTCACGAGCCATCTCCTTCATTTCAGGATCGCTCTCATTAGCAAGGATATCTTTTGCCTCGCTAATAGAATTAAGACAATTAATATATCTCTTACGGGCGTTCATAATGTCGCCCAAATCTTTGTACTCTTTAGTCAGACGTACGTATCTCTGCTGGTCGGCAATTACTGAAGGGTCAGTAATGAGTGTCGACACTTCCTCGTAACGGCTCTCAAGTCCGTCGAGTTTCTCCAAGATGCTGTTATTCTCTGGCATTTTGTATTTATATGATTAATAATTGAATTCTCCAAATTCAGACTTAATAGTAAGGCTCTTTTCACCCTCTTCGATATGACCAACAATCTGAGCGTCAATATTGAAGCTACGGCTAATTTCGATAACCTTCTCGGCAACTTCAGGGCGAACATATATCTCCATACGATGACCCATGTTGAAAACCTGATACATTTCCTTCCAGTCAGTACCAGAGCAGTCGTGGATAGCTTTGAACAATGGAGGTACAGGGAACATATTGTCCTTAACAACCTTACAATTGTCACCTACAAAGTGAAGAACCTTGGTCTGAGCACCACCTGTACAATGAACCATACCATGAATTTCAGGACGAAGCTCATCAAGCAATTTCTTAATAACAGGTGCATAAGTACGAGTAGGAGAGAGCACAAGCTGACCTGCATCGATGTCTACGCCCTCAACGCTATCTGTGAGTTTATATTTTCCGCTATAAACCAATTCGTCAGGCACTGCATGGTCGAAGCTTTCAGGATATTTCTCTGCAAGATATTTTGCAAATACATCGTGGCGAGCACTTGTCAATCCATTTGAGCCCATTCCTCCGTTATATTTCTTTTCGTAGGTTGCTTGACCTGTTGAACTCAAACCTACAATAACATCGCCAGGTTTGATATTTGCGTTGTCGATAACATCGCTACGCTTCATACGACAAGTAACGGTAGAATCGACAATTATTGTACGCACAAGGTCGCCAACGTCAGCAGTTTCGCCACCTGTAGGATAGATTCCTACGCCCATCTCGCGAAGTTCTGAAAGCAATTCGTCTGTACCATTAATGATAGCAGAAATTACTTCTCCTGGCACGAGCATCTTGTTGCGTCCGATGGTGCTTGATACAAGAATGTTGTCAACAGCACCCACACAAAGCAAGTCATCGGTATTCATTACTATTGCATCCTGTGCAATACCTTTCCAAACATTTAGGTCGCCAGTTTCTTTCCAATACATGTATGCCAAGCTCGACTTAGTGCCAGCTCCATCAGCGTGCATGATATTGCAATAATCTGGGTCGCCACCCAATACGTCGGGAATAATCTTACAGAAAGCTTGTGGATACAAACCTTTGTCGATGTTTTTAATAGCGTTATGAACATCTTCTTTTGCAGCGCTAACGCCACGCATCATATACCTATTGTTCATGGAGTGATGTTGTGTATTATTTAATTGTTTATTATTATCAATTTTATCGTAAGAACTGCTATAATGAGCAATCCTTTAGGGTGTTGTACTTAATCCTTTGAATTCCAGAATGTCCAGCTAACAAAAGCTTGAAGCAGTAACATCTCAAGACCATTCTTTACTATTGCTCCTTGAGCCTTGCCTTTTTTCAAGAACAAGGTCTCGTCTGGATTATAGATGAGGTCATAGAGTAGGGTGTGGCTATCCATAGCTTCGTAAGGAAGATTTGGACATTCATCGGTATGAGGATACATACCACATGGGGTGCAGTTTACTATCACGTTGTACTCCTTAATAATCTGAGGAGTCAGCTTTTCATATTGGATAGTTCCTTCCACTTCGCGACGGCTCACAAACATAGTCTCTAATCCTAAAGACTTGAGTCCATAATTTATAGCTTTGCTGGCACCTCCAGTACCAAGTATTAGGGCCTTCTTATGACATTTTTCCAATAGCGGCTCAATGCTTTGGGTAAAACCAATCACATCACTATTGAAACCTTTAAGTTCTACGTCGTTACCCTTGTGAGTAACACGTATCACGTTTACTGCTCCGATAGCCCTTGCTTCAGGACTTATCGCATCAAGATAACTTATCACCTTCTCCTTATAAGGGATGGTGACATTCAGACCCTTCAGTTCAGGGGTGGCGTCAACAACCTCCATCAGATTTTCTATCGATGGAATCTCGAAATTCACATACTCTGCGTCGATTCCTTCGTTTTGGAATTTCTCGTTGAAATATCCCTTAGAGAAAGAATGAACAAGAGGATAACCGATAAGTCCGTATTTGTCCATATATTAACGATTTATTTCTCGGCAAGATACATAGTGCAGATGCCGAAGGTGAGTCGCTTGAATGAAGCTTTTTTGAAGCCTGCTTTGTGGAAAGTTTCCACCATCTGCTCGCCCTGTGGAAAGGCTTCGATAGTGGCTGTGAGATAGCTATAGGCATCATTGTCGTTAGAGACAAGTTTGCCGTAAACAGGCAGAATGGTATGAGAGTAGATAGCAAAAAGCTGTCGCATAGGAAACGACACAGGACGTGTAAGTTCAACGATACTTAAATGTCCGCCAGGCTTCAGCACTCTGCACATTTCTTTTAATCCTTGATCCAAGTTGCCAAAGTTGCGAATACCAAAGGCTGCAGTCACGGCATCAAAGGTATTTTCAGCAAACGACATCTTCATGCAATCTTCGCGTTGGAAACTGATTACATCCGACAGCTGCTGAGCCTCTACCTTTTGGCGTCCGATATTCATCATGCCTTCCGATAGGTCGGCACCAATTATTTGCTTTGGCTTAAGCATCTTGGCTGCTTGAATAGCAAAGTCGCCTGTTCCGGTAGCAATATCAAGAATATGTTGCGGATTCCATTTGGCAATCTGCTTGATAGCCTTTTTGCGCCATCCCTTGTCAATATCGAACGATAGACGATGATTCAAAGTGTCGTAAGTAGGTGCGATGTTATCGAACATTTTCTCCACCAACTTGCCTTTATCCCCTTGTCCGTCGTAGGGTTTTATTTCTTCCTGTTTGTACATATTATAGCAATAAAGGGGTAATGAGAGCAAACATTTATTTACTCCCACAACCCCTCATTATTATCTTTAGCGAGTAGCAAGAAACTCGCTGACATTCTTTTCGATACGAACTGCGATATCGCCGTCTTCGAGAGCCTTATCAAACTTCTCACCTGTGATATGCTCGTAAAGTTCGATGTATCTCTCACTCACGCTTTCTGCATATTCATCAGTAATCTCCGGCATAGTCTGTCCAGGTTCGTTCATGAAGTTGTGTTCGATAAGCCATTGACGTACAAACTCCTTAGAAAGTTGCTTCTGTGGTTCACCCTTTGCAAACTTTTCCTCATAGCCATCTGCATAGAAATAGCGGCTTGAGTCAGGAGTGTGGATTTCGTCAATAAGATAAACCTTACCATCACGCTTACCAAACTCATATTTAGTATCTACGAGAATAAGGCCGTGCTTTGCTGCAATTTCCTGACCACGAGCAAAAAGCTTGCGTGTGTAGTCTTCCATTACAGCATAGTCTTCTGCGCTAACGATACCCTGAGCAATAATTTCTTCTTTAGAGATGTTGAGGTCGTGACCCTCATCAGCCTTTGTAGTAGGAGTGATAATAGGCTCTGGGAAACGCTGATTTTCTTTCATTCCCTCAGGAAGCTTCACACCACAAATCTCACGACAACCATTCTTGTAGTCGCGCCATGCTGAACCTGTAAGGATACCACGGATAATCATTTCTACGCGAAAACCTTCGCATTTCAATCCAACTGTCACCATAGGGTCTGGAGTAGCAAGCTTCCAGTTTGGACAGATGTCTGCTGTTGCGTCAAGGAACTTAGCAGCAATCTGGTTCAATACCTGACCTTTAAAAGGAATACCCTTTGGCAAAATAACATCAAACGCCGAAATACGGTCTGTGGCCACCATCACCATAATGTCATCGTTGATGTTGTAAACGTCACGAACTTTGCCGTGATAAACACTCTTCTGTCCATCGAAATGGAAATCAGTCGTTGTTAATGCTTTCATCTCTGTTATCTTTTTTTAAAGTTGCTTTATCATAAGCGTCGTAGGCATTTACGATACGAGTCACGAGTTTGTGTCTCACAATATCCTTCTGATTGAAGTATACCATCGCTATACCTTCTGTGTTTTTCAATATTGATAACGCCTCGCGCAGTCCGCATTTCGATTGTTTTGGCAAGTCTACCTGAGTAAGGTCACCTGTTATCATCATTTTGGTGTTCCATCCCATACGGGTTAAGAACATGCGCAACTGGGCTGGGGTGGTGTTTTGTGCCTCATCGAGAATTACTATGGCGTCGCTCAAAGTGCGTCCACGCATAAATGCCAATGGGCAAATCTGAATTATTCGTTTCTCCATCATATCCTGAAGTTTAACTCCTGGGAGCATATCTTCAAGGGCATCATAGAGAGGTTGTAGATACGGATCTATCTTATCTTTGATATCGCCAGGAAGGAATCCTAACTTCTCTCCAGCCTCAACAGCAGGACGACAGAGAATTATCTTCTTCGCGGTCTTTTCCTTCAAAGCCTTTACAGCAAGTGCGATGCTAAGATAGGTTTTACCTGTTCCGGCAGGACCTACTGCAAATATCATATCGTTTTCGTAATAGGCATCGATAAGCTTCTGCTGGTTTTCCGATTTACTTTTTATAGGGCGACCTGACATGCTATACACGATTACTCCTTTCGAGCTTTCAGAAGCAGTTTTTCGCCCTTTAACGATATCGAGTATATCTTCCTCAGATATTGTATTGTGGGTCAACAGATGCTTACGCATAGACTCCACATCTTCCTCAATCTTAGCTATTTCCTCTTCGTCACCAAGAACTCGCAAGACGTTGCCACGAGCCATTATCCTTAGCTTAGGAAATAACGATTTCACCATCTGCAAATGACAGTTGCCTACACCATAGAACATTATCGGATCTATGTCTTCGAGTACAATATGTTTTTCTATCAAAGTCTTATTCTTATTATTTAATTTGTTAAACGCTGCAAAATTACAACTTTAATTGCGAAACACAAAATAAAGCATCAAATATTTCTATCTATAAGAGTATAACTCTGATTATCTTATTATAAAAACTGTTTATTTTCTTTTTAATTCTTTTGAAATTACATATTCTTGTATTATCTTTGCATGTCGAAAAAACAAATATTGAAAATGAAAATATCGAAATCAGCATACCTCCAAAGTTTTATTGCTACCACCATTTCACTTGCTCTGGTAAGATGTGTATTTCCAAGTGTAGCAGGCAACATGGACGAGAACTCAGCCATTACATCGAAACAAACATCCATAGACAGCACAACCAAAGATAGCGCTAATAACGATTTAATTGACAATCAAGCCAATAGCTTTGTCGCTCATTCGATAAAATCGAGGTTTTTTGCCTCAGATGGTTCTCTTACAAAGAATAAAATATGGAGTGTACCGGGATTTCAGAATACATTCCCTGACCAAAATGATGTACAGTTGGTTTCTGCAAAAAAATGGGGAGTAAAACCTGTACGTAATCGTACTGATGCAGAAAAGCGCAAGGCAGAACTTGTTTATATTGGCTCTAATCCATTTTTCCATGTAGACAAGCTCAACAATAGTATTCCTTACCTTGTACCTCGAGCATCGATTTTGCTACAGGATATTGGTCGCAACTTCTTTGATAGTCTACAATGTAAGGGCATTCCTTTACACAAGATTATTGTAACAAGCGTACTTCGTACTACTGACGATGTAGCTCGTCTTCGCCAACGCAATAGCAATGCAACAGAGAACAGTTGCCATCTTTACGCAACTACTTTCGACATATGTTATAATAGGTATAAGACTGTAGAGGCTCCTGGCGAGCAACGTCGAGCTGTCAGAAATGACACGTTGAAATGGGTGTTTAGCGAAGTATTGCAAGATATGCGAGAGGCTAAGCGTTGTTGGATTAAGTATGAAGTAAAGCAAGGTTGCTTCCACATCACGGTAAGATAATTTTTGTTTGCCACATACAACCAGAAAAAGATGAAATGAGAATAAATTGCTTATGAATAAGAATTTTTTAGTTAGTATATTGTTTTCTATAGGACTTCCATCTTTTATTGAAGCCCAAGAAGCTAATCCATTGCGTGACAGTCTAAAAGTTGCTGCAGAAGTATTGGCTTATCATCCTGATTCTGTAGACTTGCTGCTAAAAAAAGCAGCATGGAATATAGAACTCGAGCAATGGCAATATGCTAAGGATTCTTATGACATAGTACTTGCTAAAGAGCCTGCAAATATAGCTGCTCTATATTTTCGTGCTTATGCCAACGAGCGATTAAATAGATTTAATTTTGCACGCCTTGACTATGAGCAACTTTTAAGTATTGTACCAGGCAATTATCAAGCTCAACTTGGTCTTGCTCTTCTTAACCACAAAAGCAAACATTATACTGAGGCCATGGATATGATGAACCATCTTGCTTCGCAATTTCCAGATAGCGCTGTGGTTTTTGCTGCTCGCGCTAATATGGAGAAAGATCGCAAGATGTATTCTGTTGCTGAATACGACATCACCAAGGCTATTAATTTAGACCCTGAAAATGCGGACTATCTAATGATGCGAGCTGACTTGAGAGCGAAACTTGGTTTGTGGCCAGATGCCAAAGCCGATCTAAAGAAGCTTATTCAGCTTGGTGTTTCACCAGCTTCGCTACAAGATTTATATACAAGAGTGAGCAAACGTAAACGAAAGTAAGCACTTTCAGCTAACAACAATTTAGTAGAACCAATTGTTTTGTTAAAAATCCAATTATATTGAGCAAAAACTATTTTAAATAAAACACCCTAAAAAATGAAGCAGGCTTCGATGCCCGATGAAGCCTGTTTCATGTGCCAACGAAGCCTGCTTCGTTGGGCATCGAAGCCTATATCATTTTTTCCATATATTTTTAGAAAAAAATACTCACCTCGAACTTACGAGATGAGTATTAAGAATATAGTTATTCTTCGTATTCTGTGTTGTCTTCTATTCCTGCTCCCTTAAGAGCCTCTTTACGCTCTACACATGTGCCACATTTGCCACAATGCTTTTCGCCACCTTTATAGCAACTCCATGTTTCGGTATAATCGATGCCAAGACGTTTGCCTATGGCGGCGATGTCGGTCTTGGTGATATTGGTATATGGTGCACAAACCTTAACATTGACATATGTTCCTGCCGAGGCAGCAGCATCAATGGCAGAAATAAATTCTGGACGGCAGTCGGGATATATAGTATGGTCGCCACCATGGTTTGCAATAAGCACCTTTGTAAGGTTTCGACTTTCGGCTATTCCTACAGCTATAGCAAGCATGATACCATTACGGAAAGGCACAACCGTAGACTTCATATTAGCGTCGGCATAATGACCTTCAGGTATGGCATCGGCACCTTGAAGCAACGAACTCTTGAAATATTGATGCATGAAGTCGAGAGGTATGATGATATGCTCAATACCCAAACGTTCGCAATGCATCTTAGCAAAAGGAATTTCACGAGCATTGTGGTTACTACCATAGTCGAATGATATTCCTAATGCAATTTCGTCTTTCTTGTCGTAGAGCAGGGTGATGGAATCCATTCCGCCACTCACAATGATTACAGATGTTTTCATATTATTGTTTATTATTTTAGTTTATTTATTATCCGAAGAGATATCGAAGCGCCTCTTCTACCTTACGTACAGGATGTAGAGAGATTTTGAATTTCGAGGTATCAAGACCCTGCATGTTATGAGATGGTACTATCATATCTGTAAAGCCGAGTTTCTGAGCTTCGGCTATTCGTTGAACAATGCGACTCACAGGGCGCACTTCGCCACTTAATCCTACTTCGCCAGCCATACACCATCCTGTTTCAATAGCAGTATCAACGTTGCTTGATAGTACGGCAGCAATAACACTAAGATCCATGGCGAGATCTGTAACTCGCAAACCACCAGCGATATTTACAAAGACATCCTTCTGCATAAGCTTAAAGCCTACGCGCTTTTCGAGAACAGCAAGAAGCATATTTAGTCGTCGCTGATCGAAACCTGTGGCTGAACGTTGTGGAGTTCCATAAGCTGCCGACGAAACTAAAGCTTGAGTTTCAACTAGAAATGGTCGCACACCCTCAATAGCTGAACTTATGGCAATACCAGAAAGTCCGTTATGGTCTTGCGACAAGAGCAGTTCTGAAGGATTTGCCACCTGACGCAATCCCTGGTGATGCATCTCATAGATTCCAAGTTCTGCTGTACTACCGAAACGATTTTTGGTAGAGCGCAGTATGCGATACATATAATGGTTGTCACCCTCAAACTGGATAACTGTATCAACGATATGTTCAAGAATCTTTGGACCAGCTATAGTTCCTTCCTTATTTATATGACCAATAAGAAGCACTGGTACCCCACTTGTTTTGGCAAAGCGGAGTAGGGCAGAAGCACACTCTCTGACCTGAGTGACACTACCAGGAGAACTATCTACATCGGCTGTAGAAATGGTTTGTATGGAGTCGATAACAACAAATTCAGGCTTCACCTCGGTAATATGTTTAAAGATATCTTCAAGAGATGTTTCACACAGAATCATGACGTTGTCGGCAGCATCCGGGTTGATTCTCATTGCACGCATCTTTAGTTGATGTGCACTCTCCTCACCGCTCACATAGAGTATGCGACGGTCGGGCATATTGAGCACAGTCTGCAATGTGAGCGTACTTTTACCAATACCAGGCTCGCCACCAAGCAAGACTATGCTTCCACGTACGAGTCCACCTCCAAGCACACGGTTAAGCTCGTGGTCATGCATATCAATACGCGGCTCGTCTTGCGAAGATATATCTTTTAGGAACATAGGCTTAGCACCACTATGCGACATAGCACGATGCATATCGACAGCAGCATTACGAGCAGCCAAACTACCAGTATCGGCAGATACTCGAAGTTCCTTAAAGGTGTTCCATTGTCCACAAGACGGACATTTACCTATCCATTTTGCCGACTCCTGTCCGCAGTTGGAACATACATAAACAGTCTTATCTTTTGCCATAATGCCACAAAATTACTAATATTTTTTTTTGTTACAAAATAAATGCTTATTTTTGCATAGAATAAGAAACAATTCATGAAAAGATACATTATATATATAGCAACTATGATAGCCATACTGAATTTGGCTACATCGTGTGATGAAACAAGCAAAGAAAAGCAACGCCTGTCGTACAAACAGCGCATGGAGCTTCGCTACCAAGACTCGTTGGCATTGAAAGTAGGCGTAACACCAACTATGGACTGTCTACCTATATTCGTAGCTAAAGAGCGTGGAATGTTTGACCATGACAGTCTGCAGGTGAACCTAAGATTGCGCAATTCACATCTCGACCTCGACACCTTGTTGGCTGGAGGATATATAGAGGGTGCTGCTACAGAACGTGTTCGCGCTTCAAAGCTGGAAGCTAAGGAGTGCCAGTTGAAGTATGTTGCAGAAACTAACCTTGGATGGAAATTCATCACAAACAAAGCACAACGTATCAAGAAGTTTGAGCAATTGGCAGATAAGATGATTGCTATGACTCGTTTTTCGGCTACCGACTCGCTTGCAGACGTAGCAATAGCTAAGGCAAAAGTAAAAGAGGGTATCTATAAAATTCAAATCAACGATGTGAAGTTGCGACTAAAAATGTTGTTGAACAACGAGATGGATGCAATGTTTTTACCACAACCTCAAGCTACAACAGCCTTGCTCCATAACCACAAGGAGATTGCCGATAGCGCATTCTCGCGAACACATGTTGGCGTGATAGCTTTCCGCAAAAAGGCTATGGAAGATAATCGCAGAAAACAACAATTGAAATCGTTTGTAAAAGCATACAACGAGGCTTGCGACTCGATAAACAAATATGGTATAGGTAACTATGCGGACGTGATAAAGAAATATACTGAAGCCGACAATAAAACTATCAAGGCTTTACCTAAACTTAACTATAAGCACGCAAAGTAATATGAATCAAGGAGATAGCAATAAGACGTTTGCTCCAGAAACATTAGGCAACATGACACTTGGCTTGTGTATAGAAACGCTTCACAAGTATTTCGAAGCTGAACCATACTCAGGCTTTAATGAGGAGTTGGAAACTATTAACTCTAACTATCAGCTCATGAAAAACTATATGCGTAACGGCTACGACGACAAGATGCGACAAAGCATGTATACAGACATGCTATTGCATGTAAAGCGTATTGCTGCCGACGCAGCGCTTATGGTAAAGATAAAGAATGATTCGGCATTTACTGAACTATATAATAAAGGTAGAAAGATAAATGTGGATGCTGCTGAGATATTGTCGGAACTGGAGACATACGTTCAAGATGTAGCCTTTGCTTCGTTTGATATTGATGGCAACAACGATACTACAAATGCAAACAATTCGTTGGCTTCTATATATAACAAACACTATTCGTACATGGACCGTCTGTTTAGCGCTATCGTTACGTGTGGTTCATGGAACAAGTCGAAAGCAGACGATATAGCTAAAGTATTGCTATCACCAACTATCGACATTCAGGATGCTCAATGGCTTACATCTGCCATAACTTTGGCTACACTTCTTTCATCAGACTTCAACAAGGTACGCGTTCTTGCTTCTATTTATAAACAGGCTCAAGACGAATCATTGCGCCAGCGTGGTCTCGTGGGCTTTGTGTTTGCTGTTATAGAATGCAAACTTTATTTACACGAGGTTGATAAACTGGTGGAAGAGATGTTGAAAGAGGAGAGTGTGCGCGATGAAATCCTTGAAACTGCTATCCAAGTAGTATTCTGCAATAATGCAGAAAAGGACAACGAATATTTGGAGCGCAACATATTTCCTGAGATAATGAAAAACCGTCCTGTCGACATTACCAAGACGGGCATCATAGAAAAGGAAGACGACCCTATGGAAGATATCCTTAATCCTGATGCTACCGACCGCAAAATGGACGAATTGGAACAATCAATGCGCAAGATGGTGGACATGCAGAAAGCAGGTGCCGATATTTATTTCGGAGGCTTTAAGCAGATGAAGCGATATGCTTTTTTCTACACCATGTCTAATTGGTTTGCACCATTCAATATTAATCATCCTGCCTTCGGTAATATTTCGCAAGAAATCAAGGAGTCTTCGTTGCTAAAAATGCTTTTTGCCAGCAACTCATTCTGCGATAACGATAAATATTCGCTTGTATTGAGTATGTCGTCGATATTCTCGAAGTTGCCTGAGAATATCAAGGATGCTGTTCCTGGAGAAATTATCGGAAGCAAGCTTATGGAAAACAAGAATAATGCTGCCGAAATACGCCGATTGTATCTTCAGGATTTGTATCGCTTCTTCATGCTTTATCCACAGAAGGATAGCTTTGACAATATATTTTCACGACATTCAAAATTCTTAGGAGAAGAACCATTTGCACGGTATATGCCCGACGAATTACGCACACTCGTGAAATTCCTCGTTAAGCGTGGTGATAATGCCTTGCCACTTATGCTATCAGTTTTCGATATTAACAACGATGCTGACTGCATGTTGTTGGCATATATCTATATGAAACGTGGCGACAATATCAAAGCATATACATATTATTATAAGGTATACCAAAAGGAAGCAGCTAACATAAAAGCTCTGAAAGGTGCAGCCTTGACAGCCTTTAGGTCAGAAAACTATGTATCGGCAGCCAAGCTATATGATGCATTGATAAATACTCATGGCGAAAAGGCTATGAAGCATCAGGTGTATTATTGCTTGTCGCTATTACGAATTGGTGATATTGACAAGGCTGTAAGCAACCTTTATCGATTGTCGTTTGAGTTTACTGATAATGCAGAGGTGATACGTGCATTGGCTCTATGTTTGGTTCTTCAGGGTAAGACCGACCAAGCTATTTCTAACTATGTTGCTTTGCAAACTATGGGAGCAAATAATCATTTAGACAACGGAGCATTGGCATTCTGCTATGGAAGCAAAGGGGAGTGGACCAAGGCTACGAGAGCTATATGTGCAAGAATATCAGCAAAGTCCGACGAGAAATTCTACGAACCATACATTCTTGAAAATCCTTCGAAGACTTTCAATATATCGAAATCTGATTTACAGATATTACTCGATATTGAAACCGACGACAAACTGTAGAGAAACCCCAATATTATTAACTAAATAACTAAAACTAAATTATTATGGTAAACAGATTTATTCTGAACGAAGTATCTTATTTCGGACCAGGCGCTCGTAAAGAGTTGCCAGGAGTAGTGGCAAGACTTGGCTATAAGAAGGCTCTAGTAGTAACAGACAAAGGATTGATGAAATTTGGCGTTGCTAAGATGGTGCTCGATGTATTGGACGAGGCTGCCATTCCTTATGAAATCTACGACGAAGTAAAGCCAAACCCAACAGTTACAAATGTGAAGATGGGTGTAGAGGCTTGCAAGAAAGCTGAAGCAGACTTCATCATCGCTATCGGTGGTGGTTCGTCTATGGATACTGCCAAGGGTATTGGTATCATCTGCAACAACCCTGAATTCTCTGACGTCATCTCACTCGAGGGTGTTGCTGACACTAAGAAGAAGACTGTGCCTATAATTGCTCTTCCTACAACTGCGGGTACTGCTGCCGAAACAACCATCAACTACGTAATCATCGACGAAGAAAAGCAGAAGAAGATGGTTTGCGTAGACCCTAACGACATTCCTGCCGTTGCCATCATCGATGCTGAACTTATGTATTCTCTTCCTAAGAGTCTTACTGCCGCTACAGGTATGGATGCCATGACTCATGCTATCGAAGGACTCATCACCAAGGGTGCTTGGGAACTTAGCGATATGTTTGAAATCAAGGCTATCGAGATGATTCATAAATATTTGCCTATTGCAGTTAACGAACCTACAAACCCTGTAGGTCGTGATGGTATGGCTGTGGCTCAGTATGTTGCAGGTATGGCATTCTCGAATGTTGGTTTGGGTGTAGACCATGGTATGGCTCATCCTTTGAGTGCTCTCCACGATATTCCTCATGGTGTAGCTTGCGCTATGTTGTTGCCTACAGTAATGAAGTTTAATGCTCCTGCAGCTTTGCCTAAGTATGTAGACATAGCTAAGGCTTTGGGCGTATACAAAGATGGTATGACACAGCAGGAAGCTGCTGATGCTGCATGCACAGAAATCGATAACCTCAGCCGCTTGGTTGGTATTCCTACTCATCTTTCAGAATTGGGTATAACAGAAAAGGATATCGACGCTTTGGCTGATCAGGCAATTGTAGACGTATGTACTCCTGGTAACCCACGTGAAGTTACTCGCGACGATATTGTTGCTCTTTACAAGCAGATTTTGTAATCTGCATGATTACATTATAATATATAAGCGCCTTGCAAGCGATATGCACTATATTTTTTTAATGCTTTCGTCTTTGCAAGGCGCTTTTATTTGTATAAATGTCTAATTCATATTAAAGCGATGCGTTAGAAGAGTCAAGAAAGAAGCGTTGATATTCACTTTCAAAATTTGGGGTGAAGATGTTGCGTCCGATATTTGATAGAATCTCTTCACGACTCCAAAAGCGACCACCTGCAAGTTCGCTATCTGAAGGACAGACAGGAAGGTCGTAGGTTGTAGTATGCACGTGAACTAGTTCCCGCTCGCGACTACTCTCAAAGACGTAGCGACCAAGGAAGCGAGGCTTGAAGTCGGTAATACCAAGTTCTTCCCTTACTTCGCGACGCAGGGCTGATGGTATATCTTCGCCATAGTCAACATGTCCTCCGCAAGCAGTATCCCATTTGCCAGGCTGGATGTCTTTCCATAATGGACGTTGCTGAAGATACAGATCACCTGCAGAATTGAATAGATGTAGATGAACCACTGGATGCAACACCATACTACCACCATGGGCTTGGCCACGAGTGATAGAGCCGAGAACTTTACCCTCGGTATCGACAACAGGAAACAGTTCTTTTGAATTATCTGCCATGACTATAGTCTCTCTATGAATGTTGCACAATCAGGGAATGCTGCATCAATGCCTTCTGGGTTATGACGGAATATTCCGAATAGGGCGCTACCACTTCCACTCATCAAAGCAAATACGGCTCCAAGAGAATAAAGTTTTTCTTTTATTTCAGCAAGCTGTGGATAGAGAGCGAAGACTGGTTGTTCGAAATCGTTGACAAGTTCATTGCGCCATGTTTCGATAGATTGGCGTACTATATCGCGGCAACATTTCTGTGGCTGGCGAGGTGTAATCTTTGAGTATGCATCGCGAGTAGAAACGGCTACATCAGGCTTTACCACAACGATATAACATCCCTCAAGAGCTTGTTGTGGACCTTCTACAGGTTCAAGAACATTGCCAATGCCAGAAGCAAAAGAAGGTTCTGCGGTTATAAAGAATGCACAGTCGGCACCCAAGCGAGCAGCATATCGTTCCATCTCAGCATTGCCGATGTTAAGGCGGAATCTCTCGTCGAGCAATCGAATCATATAAGCAGCATCGCTACTTCCGCCACCCATTCCGGCTTGCGAAGGTATGCGCTTAAAGAGGTGGGCATGTATGCGTGGAATATTGAAGTCGGCAGCCAATATATTATATGCCTTTACTACCAAGTTGTCGGCCTCATTGCATTCTACTGCATTTCCAGACACCTTAAGGTCGCAGCCTGTAGGGCATGGGAATTTATCACTCATGAGTTTTATCTCTAGTGCGTCTGTGATAGGAATAGGATAGAATACCGTTTCAAGATTATGGTAGCCATCCTCACGTCGGGATGTAATGTTAAGTCCAAGGTTTATCTTGGCGCATGGGAAATTTATCATATCGCAGGTAGTTTTTTAATTTATGATAATGCAAAAATAGCAAAAAATCATGTGACGACAAATGATTAATAGATATTTTTTGTAATTTTGCACTAATATCAACACATAGGATGTACACCTTATTATATATATAGAGATTAAATGGCAGAAAATAGTAGAGCCAGTTATGGCAGAAAGAAGAGTTCGCCCGTGATAGACAATACCTACGGTCACTTACAGCCACAAGCTATAGACTTGGAGAAGGTGGTATTGGGAGCGTTGATGATAGATAAAGATGCTTTTTCTATCGTCAGCGAGATGTTGGTGCCTGAAACTTTCTACGAGCCTCGTCATCAAAAGATATACAATGCCATAAGGGTGTTGAATATGAACGAGAACCCTGTGGATATCATGACAGTAACGGAGGAACTTGCACGAGAAGGAACTCTTGAGGAAGTAGGAGGAAGTCCTTATGTCATCGAGCTTAGTTCGCTTGTTGCTTCTTCGGCTCATATCGAATATCATGCAAAGATATTACAGCAGAAATATTTGGCACGACAGCTTATCTCGTTTTCAAGCAAGATTGAAACCGAAGCCTTCGACCCTACGGTTGACGTAGAGGAGTTGATGCAAGAGGCTCAAGGTAAGCTATTCGAGATATCACAACGCAATATGAAGCAAGACTATACACAGATTGACCCTGTGATTAGTCAGGCCATGGAGGTATTGAAAAAGGCTTCAGCTAATTCGGATGGTTTGACAGGTATTCCTACAGGCTACAACAAGTTGGATGATATGACTAGCGGTTGGCAACCTTCCGACTTGGTTATTCTTGCAGGACGTCCTGCCATGGGTAAAACAGCTTTTGCCTTGTCGTTAGCCAAGAATATTGCTATTGACCAAAAGATTCCTGTAGCATTCTTCTCGCTTGAAATGAGCAACGTACAGTTGGTGAATCGTTTGATTTCCAACGTGTGCGAGGTGGAAGGTAAGAAAATTTTGAATGGTCAATTGAGCAACGACGAATGGTCACGACTCGACAAGAACCTTAGAAGGATGACTGGTGCACCATTATATATAGACGATACACCAGGCTTGTCGGTATTCGAGTTGCGAACAAAGGCTCGACGACTTGTTAAGGAGAAAAAGGTACAGATAATAATGATCGACTATTTGCAGCTGATGAATGCTACGGGTATGAAGTTTAACAGCCGACAAGAAGAGGTGTCTACAATATCCCGTTCGCTCAAGGGATTGGCAAAAGAGCTGAATATTCCTATCATAGCTCTATCTCAGTTGAACCGTACAGTTGAAGGCCGTGAGGGATTGGAAGGTAAACGTCCGCAGATGAGTGACCTCCGTGAATCGGGAGCCATTGAGCAGGATGCCGATATGATTATGTTTGTGCATCGCCCAGAATACTATCACATTTTCCAAGATGAAAAGGGAAACGACCTGCATGGTATGGCACAGATTATCATTGCAAAGCATCGTAAGGGTGCAACAGGCGATGTGCTACTGACATTTATCGGTAAATATACAAGATTTGCCAATCCAGAGGAAGGACAAGCCGCTATGACTACCGATATGCCAGATATGGGTGGAGGCGAAATTCTTGGTAGCAAGATGAATGAAGACGATCCTTTTGGAGCTGGTGGTCCACCTATAGAAGGTTTGGCATTCTGATAAACATAGCTATGTATCACGAATAAAATGATAGAAACACGGCATTTATATGATTAAATGTCGTGTTTTTGCGTATAATAGAGATAAAATGTAAGTGATATAGATAAAAATATAGCAAAATATTTGCAAGTTTAAACTATAATGTATAACTTTGCGCTCATTAAACAATAACAATTTAATCAAATCTATACGGTTTAGATTATAATTGGTAAGAAGAAATATAAAAACAACAACGATATGAAAGCAATTACATACAATCTAATCGCCCTTATTATTCGAATTCGACTATTTCCTATGGTCGGAGGTAATAAGGTATGCTTGTATGTATGATAGTATACAGAAAAATAAAGCCTTTCTACTTCCGACCGGAGTAAGAAAGGCTTTTTTCGTATTCTAAAACTCGAATATCGTAAACTTTCGAATTACGGAATCAATAAAAGAATAATAACCACTTAAAAACATAAAAGACATGAGCGACAGACTTTTCATTTTCGACACCACCCTGAGAGACGGCGAACAAGTGCCAGGCTGCCAATTGAATACCGTAGAGAAAATTCAAGTGGCAAAGCAATTGGAGCAGTTGGGAGTAGACGTGATAGAGGCAGGATTTCCTATTTCTTCGCCAGGTGACTTCAATTCTGTGATTGAGATTTCAAAGGCTGTAACATGGCCTACTATCTGCGCCCTAACTCGTGCGGTAGAAAAGGATATCGACGTGGCCGCTCAAGCTTTGGAATATGCTAAGCATAAGCGTATTCATACAGGTATCGGTACTAGCGATAGTCATATCAAATATAAGTTTAATAGCACTCGAGAAGAAATTATTGAACGTGCAGTAAGAGCTGTTGCTTATGCCAAGAAATATGTGGAGGATGTGGAGTTCTATGCCGAAGATGCAGGACGTACAGACAACGAATATTTGGCTCGTGTGGTAGAGGCTGTTATAAAGGCAGGAGCTACAGTAGTGAATATTCCTGATACCACAGGATATTGTTTGCCAGACGAATATGGCGCAAAGATAAAATATTTGATGGAGCATGTAGATGGCATCGATAAAGCCATTATATCTACTCATTGCCATAACGACCTTGGTATGGCTACTGCCAACACTCTTCAAGGTGTGTTGAATGGCGCTCGACAGGTAGAAGTAACTATCAACGGTATCGGTGAACGAGCAGGCAACACATCGCTTGAAGAAATTGCTATGATATTGAGATGTCACAAAAATATAGATATCGACACAAATATCAATACTCAGAAGATTTATCCTACTTCTCGCATGGTATCAAGCTTGATGAATATGCCTGTACAACCAAATAAGGCAATTGTAGGAAGAAATGCTTTCGCTCATTCAAGCGGCATCCATCAGGATGGCGTATTGAAGAATGTGCAGACATACGAAATTATGGACCCTAAGGATGTGGGATTGGACGACAACGCTATTGTTTTGACAGCACGCTCGGGTAGAGCAGCTTTGAAATATCGTTTGCATGTAAATGGATGCGATATCGAAGATGAAGAGAAACTCGACAAGATATACAAGCAATTCTTGCTCTTGGCAGACAAAAAGAAAGAGATTACCGATGATGACGTATTGATGTTGGCTGGTGCCGATAGGGCAGAGGCTCATGCCGTGAAGCTCGACTTCTTGCAGGTTACAACAGGTATGGGATGCAAGAGTGTAGCAAGCATAGGATTGGATATCAGCGGTCAGAAGTTTGAGGAGGCAAGTTCTGGCAATGGTCCTGTGGATGCTGCTATCAAGGCGCTTAAGAAGATTATCCAAAAGCATATGGTACTAAAGGAGTTCACTATTCAAGCTATCTCTAAGGGCTCTGACGATGTGGGTAAGGTACACATGCAGGTGGAATACGATGGCAACGTATACTACGGCTTCGGAGCAAATACCGACATCGTAACAGCTTCGATAGAGGCTTACATAGATTGTATTAACAAATTTAGAAAATAAAGATATCAGGATTTAAGAAATAAAAGCATGAACACACTATTTGACAAAATCTGGGATAAGCACGTAGTACAGATGGTAGACGACGGTCCCACACAACTTTACATCGACAGACTCTATTGCCATGAGGTAACATCACCTCAGGCTTTCGACGGTATGCGTCAACGCGGACTGAAATGTTTCCGTCCAGATAAGATTTATTGCATGCCAGACCATAACACTCCAACTCACGATCAGGATAAGCCTGTTGAAGACCCTGTTTCAAAGAAGCAACTTGATGCATTGGACAAAAACTGTGAAGAGTTTGGTCTTACCGAGTTTAAGATGTTCTCAAAGGACAATGGTATCATCCATGTTGTTGGACCAGAAAAGGGATTGTCGTTGCCAGGAATGACAATTGTTTGTGGCGACTCTCACACCTCTACTCATGGTGCTATGGGTGCTGTGGCTTTCGGTATTGGAACTTCGGAAGTTGAGATGGTAATGGCAAGCCAATGCATCTTGCAGCAGAAGCCTAAGTCTATGAGAATCAATATAAATGGCAAACTTGGTAAAGGTGTTACTGCAAAGGATGTGGCACTATATCTTATGTCGAAACTCACCACAAGTGGTGCTACAGGATATTTCGTAGAATATGCAGGTCAGGTGGTTCGCGACATGTCGATGGAAGGTCGCTTAACACTTTGCAACTTGTCTATCGAGATGGGTGCTCGTGGCGGTTTCGTTGCTCCTGATGAAACTACATTCGAATATATCAAAGGTAGAGAATATGCTCCTAAGGGTGCTGACTGGGATAAGGCCGTAGAATATTGGAAGACTTTGAAGAGTGGCGATGATGCCGTATTCGATAAGGAACTGAACTTTGATGGTGCAGATATCGAACCTCGAATTACATACGGAACAAACCCTGGTATGGGAATTGGCATAACTGGCTCTGTACCTACACTCGACGAAATCGATGAAAATGGTAAGGCAAGCTTCTTAAAGAGTCTTGATTATATGGGCTTTAAGCCAGGCGAGAAACTTGCCGGACATAAGGTTGATTATGTATTCCTTGGTGCATGTACAAATGGAAGAATTGAAGATTTTCGTGCTTTCGCAAGCATAGTAAAGGGTAAGAAGAAAGCTGATAACATCACAGCATGGCTTGTGCCAGGATCATGGCTTGTAGATAAGCAGATTAGAGAAGAAGGATTGGACAAGGTATTGGAAGAGGCAGGCTTCGCCATACGCCAACCTGGATGTTCTGCTTGCTTGGCAATGAATGATGATAAGATTCCTGCAGGCAAGTATAGCGTTTCTACTAGCAACCGTAACTTTGAAGGTCGTCAGGGACCAGGTTCGCGTACCATCTTGGCTTCGCCATTGGTAGCAGCAGCTGCTGCCGTTACAGGCGTGATAACAGACCCACGAGAGTTGATGTAGGAATTCTCATAAGCGAAAACTTTAATTTACACAAACAACATGAAACAGAAATTTGATATAATAACATCGTCTTGTTATCCTCTTCCATTGGAAAACGTAGACACCGACCAAATAATACCTGCACGATTCCTTAAAGCAACTGACAAAAAGGGATTTGGCGACAACTTGTTTCGCGATTGGCGATACAACAAGGATGGTTCGCTAAAGAAGGATTTCGTGCTTAACGATCCTTCTTATTCTGGCGTAATCCTTGTAGCAGGCAAGAACTTCGGTTCTGGTTCTTCACGTGAACATGCAGCTTGGGCTATAGCTGGATATGGCTTTAGAGTAGTTATCAGCAGTTTCTTTGCCGATATTCATAAGAATAATGAACTCAACAACTTCGTGTTGCCTGTAGTTGTTTCAGAATCATTCTTGCAAGAATTGTTTGATTCTATCGCTAAAGACCATGCTACACAGGTGAAGGTGGATTTACCAAACCAGACTGCAACAAACCTTGCAACAGGCAAGAGTGAGAAGTTTGAGATAAATGCTTACAAGAAGCATTGTTTGATGAATGGTCTTGATGATATAGACTATTTGATACAGAATAAGGATAAGATAGAAGCATGGGAACAGCAGAACAAGTAACTCACGATGGTCTGCGTCATCCTTTCATCGAGATAATGGACAGCACACTCCGCGATGGTGAACAAACCAGCGGAGTGTCGTTTCTGCCTCACGAGAAGATGATGATTGCAAAGAAACTACTCTCTGATGTCAACGTTGACCGTATAGAGGTAGCTTCTGCAAGAGTATCGGAGGGTGAAAAGGATGCAGTAACCATGATTTGTAACTACGCAAAGTCTGTAGGAAAACTCAATAGGGTAGAAGTTTTAGGCTTCGTAGACGGCAAATTATCAATAGACTGGATAAAAAGTTGTGGAGGAAGGGTTATTAACCTACTTGCTAAAGGTTCGTTAAAACATTGCACTCAACAACTTCATAAAAGTCCAGAAGAGCATATTCAGGATATACTTCATAGTGTGGAATACGCCACAGAACAAGGTTTCGATGTAAACCTTTATCTTGAGGATTGGAGCAATGGTATGAAAGATTCTGCGGAATATGTCTACCAACTACTCGATGTATTAAGCAAGACTGCTATTAAGCGATTTATGTTACCAGATACTCTTGGAATCTTGCATCCGCTACAATGTGTGGAGTTTATGCGCAAGATGGTGAAAAGGTATCCCGAAGCTCATTTCGATTTCCATGCTCACAACGATTACGACTTGGCAGTATCAAACTCTTTGGCTGCTGTACTGTCTGGATGCAAGGGATTGCACGTAACGGTAAATGGAATGGGGGAGAGATGCGGTAATGCTCCTTTGGCTAGCGTACAGGTTATTCTTAAAGACATGTATCATGCCAAGACAAACATCGATGAGAGCCAACTTGTAGAATTGAGCCATTTGGTAGAAGGATATTCAGGTATAGCAATAGCTCCAAACACTCCTATCGTTGGCGAAAACGTATTCACGCAAGTTGCTGGTGTTCATGCAGATGGCGATAATAAGAACAACCTTTACTGCAACGACTTAGTACCAGAAAGATTTGGCAGAAAGCGTGAATATGCTTTGGGAAAAAATAGCGGTAAAGCTAATATCGCTCGCAACCTTGAAGAGCTTGGTTTGTCGCTTACGCCTGAGCAAACAAAGAGAGTTACAAAGCGCATTACAGAACTTGGTGATCGCAAAGAGCTTGTTACACAAGACGATTTGCCATATATTGTTTCAGACGTATTGAAGCATAGTGCTCCTGAAGATAAGGTTAAGCTCGTAAGCTATATGGTTAGCACAAGCTACGGACTGAAACCTATAGCCTCTATCAAGGTTGAGATAAATGGTAAGGAGTTTGCTGCAGATGCTACAGGCGACGGTCAGTATGATGCTTTTGTAAAGGCTTTGAGAAAAATTTATAAAGAAAAGCTCGACCGTACATTCCCTATACTTTCCAACTATACTGTCTCTATCCCGCCTGGTGGTCGTACTGACGCTCTTGTACAAACTATCATCACTTGGCAATATGACAACAAGGTGATTCGCACACGCGGTCTTGATGCCGACCAGACTGAAGCAGCCATTAAGGCTACATTCAAAATGCTCAACCTCTTTGAGGATGAGAACTATAAGGCGTAAAGATTCTGAAATCTTAAAGGAGGAATGGAACGAGAAAGAATGCTACATAAAAATAATAGAATATAAACAAATAAACATTTTAAGAATATGAAACTTAATATAGCTGTTCTTGCTGGCGACGGTATAGGACCAGAGATTATGAAGCAGGGTGTGGCAGTTATGGATGCCATAGCAAAGAAGTTTAATCACGAATTCACATACAATGAGGCTCTTTGTGGTGCTCATGCTATTGATGCTGTGGGCGATCCATTCCCTGAGGAAACATTCAAAACTTGTATGGATACTGATGCAGTATTGTTTGCAGCTGTTGGCGACCCTCGTTTCGACAATGACCCAACTGCTAAGGTAAGACCAGAGCAGGGATTGTTGGCAATGAGAAAGAAACTTGGACTGTTTGCAAATTTGCGTCCTGTAGCAACTTTCGATTGTTTGCTCCACAAAAGTCCTTTGAAAGATGAATTGCTGAAAGGTGCTGATTTCATTGTTATCCGTGAGCTTACAGGTGGTATGTATTTCGGAGAGAAATATCAGGATAACGATAAGGCTTATGATACTGATATTTATTATCGTCATGAGATAGAGCGTATATTGAAGGTTGCATTCGAATTTGCCCAAAAGCGCAACAAGCATCTTACTGTTGTTGACAAAGCTAACGTATTGGCAAGTAGCCGTTTATGGCGTCAGATAGCAAAAGAAATGGAGCCACAATATCCTGATGTAAATACCGACTATATGTTTATCGATAATGCATCAATGCGTGTGCTCACAGAGCCTACATTCTTTGATGTTATCGTAACAGAAAATACATTTGGAGATATTCTTACCGACGAAACTTCATGTATCACAGGTTCCATGGGATTGCAACCATCGGCTTCGCTTGGCGAGCATACACCTTTGTTTGAGCCAGTACATGGTAGTTGGCCACAGGCAGCAGGTAAGAACCTTGCTAATCCTGTTGCACAGATTTTGTCGGCAGCTATGTTGCTCGAGCATTTCGGGCTTAATGCAGAGGGCAACTTAATACGTGAGGCTGTAAATGCAAGTTTGGATGCAAACGTCAGAACTCCTGAGATTCAGGTAGAAGGCGGCAAAGCATATGGCACAACTGAGGTTGGTGCATGGATCGTCGACTATATAAACAAAAAATAGTTTTTTAATCTATATTATTGGTAGAATTCCGTTTGGTATTAATTATCATTCGGAATTCTTTTTTTGTTTCTTACTTTAATCAAATAAATAGTTTCTGTACGATGGTTTAATATAAGGAAGAATTAGAGTATATGAAAGCATATAGGTTAGTGAAATAATGTATGTAGATTTAGCTATTTATCATAACTGCCATTATGTTTTATTATAACTATAAGCTTATTATCAGTAAATATAATTAATTATAGAAATAGAAATAGCTCACGCCAATTACGTATTTATGAATAGTAATTGACGTGAGCTATAATATCAATACTCGTGAAATATAATTAGTTGATAGGGTGTCCAGTTATATGTTCCGAAAAACAGATGCTGAAACCACCCATAAAGT
>OLGY01000364.1_pt1 | contig 34327 bp, 31 predicted proteins | sample 1605951 | NCBI WGS metagenome assembly OLGY01 (sample SAMN03283280) | human gut metagenome | biome: human-associated habitat; material: feces | host: Homo sapiens | place: Peru | collected 2012
TTGTTTTTTACAATCTATGCAAGGGTCTGTTATTGTATGTCTGATTCAAATTTCTGGAAGTCTTTCTGAAAAAAACTTCCACATTTTTTTATTTATTCAATACCAATTCATTTCCTATATTCATCATTTTAAGCATTCCGCCAATCCATCCAGGAAATACTCCTGCATATCCGATGAATACGAAAAGCCATGTCATATTATCTAAAGCAACTCTGCTTACTATAAGCCAAAGTGCTGCTCCGATTACACACCAGCAAATGATATTCAAAAATAAAAATAATCTAATTTTGCTCTCTCTTCCTAAATTTTTATCTTTACAGAAATCCCATATTTTTTTCATCATATCATCTTCCTTCCCTTTCTACTTTGAAAGTTTAGCAAGCTGACGTTAAATCAGATGTCTGTAAATGTTAAATCCATGTAATAGAATGTTAAATCTATTATTTGTAAAAAGAGCCACAAACTCCGTCCCTACCGGTTTATCAAGTTCAGTAATCGTGTTGGCTTCTCCGGTTCTTTCGACTCTTGTTCCGACTGTATAAGCATGTCTTTTACTTTCTGCATACGCTCATCCAGTGATGCACTGATTTCTGCACACTGACTCATCTCTTCTGCCAGAAATACACTTTGTTCTTCGGAAATGTTTTTCTTATAACGGAGCTTATGCTCCAGACTTGCCCAGAAGTCCATAGCAATCGTTCGAAGCTGCACTTCTACTGTCACCATCCTTTTTCCTTCTTGAAGGAAAATCGGTGTTTGTATGATCAGGTGCAGGCTTCTATATCCGCTTGGTTTTGGATTTTTTATATAGTCTTTCTTCTCTAACAAAATAATATCATCTTGACTCAGCAAACAATCTGCAAGCCTGTAAATATCATCTGGAAAAGAACAAATTACGCGAACCCCTGCGATATCCTGAATATTTTCCTCAATCGATGTCATTGTAAGCGGAATGTTTTTTCTGCGTATTTTCTTTAGTAAACTGTCAAACGATTTTACTCTGGACTTAATATTTTCAATCGGATTTCGATCATACTCCAGTGAATATTCTTCGCTCAAAACCTTAAATTTTGTCTCAACCTCCATGATTGCACATTGATAATAAGACATTAATGTATCAAATGGTTTTTTATTTTTCTGAACAAACTCAATAAATTCGTCTGACAACAAATTGTTTCGTACAAAGTCTTCTTTTCTTTTTTCCAATTTGCTTTCAAGATTCCGTCTGTTTTCTGTTTTATTTTCAAAATTAAGTCTACCCATCAGACTCACCTTTTCCTTTTATTTCAGATACTGGTCTAGGATTTTTTTCAACCCTTCCGGTGTATCTTTAAACCAAGTATCGAATGTCTTTCCCGTTCCTCGGATTGTTGTTCCTAATTCTATAAAAAATGTCGGAATGTCTGATTCTTTCATCACTCCCTGTGAGTCACCAGACATGTTTTCTTCCGGCTGCTCACATCCATTTACATGGATTGTAAACACCGGTTCTACATTATTATCGTTCTTTCTTGATTCCTCCGAACAATCTACTATCCCGAGCTGATATATTCCGCAAGATAGAGTATCATCGGAAATAAGAATTCCCGGTAACACACCGTCTGCAAAGTTATATGGTTTTACTGCCTCATCAATCTCTGAAAGTACTCTCTGAAAACCATTTTTTTCTATCTCTTTCCCCATTTTTTTCTCCAGCTGCCTCTTCCTGTTTTTAATTACTGCCCAGAAATCGTTACTATTCACTCCTGGCAGTTTGACTTACAAGAATTATGCAACTACGATTGTATAATCTTTTATAAATTTTTCTCCTGCTTCCACTTTATTTACATTTGGTTTCTCGGATAACTCTGCATTAAATCCAACATTATCGCATCGTCCCATCCAAGGTTCCAAACATACAAATGGAGCTCCTTCTACTGACCAAATACCATAGTTTGGAAATCCTGCGCTTCGAACTCCAACATATGGTGTTCCGTCCTTGTGGCACAGCCATGCTTCTTCAATCTGTCCATTGTCCACTACAAGTGCATCCTTTGCAAACAGCTCATCACTTAACGGATATGTTTCTTCACTCAACTGCAACGTATGAACCTCATCTACATTTGCACATCCACAGCTTATATCGATTAAAACATACTCCAGCTTCTCTTTTCCCGGAATCTTCAATACATAGTCTGCTTTTGTTTCTTCTGGCTTTGCAAATCGAAATGCCGGATGTCCGCCAATTGTAAAATACATTGTTTCATCACCGCAATTCTTAACCTGCCACTCTACTGTAAGTTCTTTCTTGTTCAGTTTGTAGTTGATATGCAATTCAAAATCAAACGGATAAACTTCTTTTGTCTCCTCTGAAGAACGGAACATAAAAGATGCCTTTTCATTTGCAGCTTCGATACATGTAAATACATTATCTCTTGCAAATCCATGCTGGGAAGTTGGATATTGAGTTCCGTTGATCAGCACTCTATTTTTATATGTCTTACCTACATTTGGAAATAAAACCGGTGAATGACGTTTCCAATAAACCGGATTCCCTTCCCACAAAATCTCATTGTCTTCTGTCTTGTCGTAAATTCGTGTTACTTCTGCCCCCATCTCTGCAATCTCTACACATAAAAATTCATTTTCCAACTTAACCGCCATTCGTAATTCCTCCTAACTCTTTACCCTATCTACATTTTTATTTATTCGATAAACTACTTATTTGTTGCATCACTTGAAGAGCCATCTGTTGAATTATCTGTGCTTGCTGCCTCTACCTGCACACTGCTTTCCAACAAATAATTCGCTACAGCCTCCTGAAGGATTGTTGCACGGATTGTATCTTCATCATATGCTTTTCTAAATGCATCTACATCTTCATATCCGGCTTTTTCTGCATATTCTTCTACTTTCTTTTCATATTCTTTATCAGAAGGCTCCAGTTTCTTTTTCTTTGCAAGTAATTCACATGCCAGTTTTTTCTTTACTGACTCCTCTGCAACTTCTTTTGCTTTCTTTTTAAAATCTTCCTCTGTCATATTCATATATGTCTCAAGGAAATCCGCAAGCTCCATACCATACTGCTGTGCATATGCCGTATAATAGTCTTCCACTGCCTGATATTCTTTGTCTATATCTCCATCTGGATATTTCTTCACCTCAACCTGTTCGCTCAATGCTTCTAAAACCTCTGACTGAAGCTGACTCTGTCTCGTAGACTCATTGTTCTCTTTCATCTTCGTACGGATTTCTTCTTTGAATTCTTCTACAGTCTCTGCTGTATCACTGTTCTGTTTTACCCACTCGTCTGTAATCTCTGTATCATCACTTACTTCATAAATTCCATTTAACGTAATACTAAATGTCGCAACCTTACCTGCCAGAGTACTTTCAGAATAATCATCCGGGAACTTCACTTCGATATCAAACTTGTCCCCTTTCTTATGACCGATGATCTGCTCTTCAAATCCTTTGTAATCTCCATTTGCCCCAATGTATGTTCCAGATCCGATTTTTAAAGATGCACCGGATGCTGTTCCTCCGTCAAATGCTTTTCCATCAACTTTACCAACAAAATCAATGTCTACTGTATCCCCATCCTGTGCGGCACGATCCGTTATCTCTGTTTTTAACGGTGCTGCAGTAAGATAGCTCTTTACTGTATTCTCTACAGTTTCATCTGTCACCTCTGTTTTCTCAACCTCTGTTATCTCCAACCCTTTATATTTATTAATCGTAACGTACTCATCGGACATTGTATTTCCACATCCAGCCATAGATATTGTCATCACTGCCGCTAAAGTAAGTGCTACTAATTTTTTCTTCATTTTAAATTCACCTCATGATTTATTTATATGACCCATACAAGCCAAAACATATGCTTACATTGTACCATACTTTATTTTAGAATAAAAGTTGGAACACTGTTTAAACACACCTTTTTCCTTTATCTTTTACCCGATTTCTGCACTTGTTTTACTTGCGCTTCACTCTAAACAATGATACAATACTAAATGCATAATTGCGGATTTCTTGATATCCGCTCTACATTTAATTTAATAGGAGGGTTTGTCGTGAGTACAGGAATGATTGTAATGCTGGTAATTCTTGCCGTACTGATCATTGCATTAGTTGCACTGTATTTTTTTGGAAAGAAAGCTGAGAAAAAACAGGCTGAACAGAAAGCACAGATGGATGCGATGGCTCAGACCATGAATATGTTGATTATCGATAAGGGAAAGATGAAATTAAAAGATGCAGGTTTTCCTTCTGTCGTTATTGAAAATACACCAAAGTATCTTCGTCGTTCAAAGGTGCCTGTTGTAAAAGCAAAGGTTGGACCTAAGATTATGACTTTCATGTGCGATGCACAGGTATTTCCACTGGTTCCAGTAAAGAAAGAAGTCAAAGCTGTTGTCAGCGGAATCTACATTACAAGCGTAAGAGGTGTTCGTGGTCCTTTGGAAACACCACCTAAAAAGAAGAAATTCATGGATCGCTTTAAGAAAGACAATAAGACTAACACAAAAAGTAAAAACAAAAAATAAAACAATGGACAAGGATGATTCACATTTCACCCTTGTCCATTTTTATTACTTTAACATATGCATTTCTTATATTTCTGTCGCTCCTGCGATGTTTGCCCTATAATCTGACTTAGAAATAATATTCATTTTAATTCTGCTGTCTGCTACGGCCTCATGATTCACATGAAGTTCATAATCAATCAGAATATCTATTCTGTTCTCTTTTATATCAACCTTCATCTCTTTTGTATTCACTCCGACAAGCATCTGTCCATATGGAGTAGAATAATAGGTCTGGTTCTTTTTATTTTTTTCAAAGATCATGTGTGCATTGGAAACACCAGATTTCATAATTTCCACAACTTGATCTTCTGTAATTTTTAATTTATTTTTTATGGTGCCTGACACCCCTTCTACCGGCTCATCATATACTATATAATGTTTTCCGTTACGGAAATAATAGTTGGCAGGATTCACCACTTCAATGGCTTCGTTTTCCTCTTCTGCCTCCTGCATAACATCGGTATGAAGTCCTGAAATGCTCACCAATACATCTTTTGTCATCTTTTAATACTCCTCTATATTGACTACATTAGTCTCTGGCACATCAAATGGCATCACCGTATTTGCAAATTGTCTAAACTTCTCTGCTGTATCACTTACGTAAAATTCGTAATGACTATGCATCTTTGAACGATCATTTGCCATATTGCCTTCTTTTAACAATTGTTTCAGATCCATCGCAGTCTCGTATGCCGGATTTACAATCTGAATACGCTCTCCCATATAACTGCGTATCTTTGAACGAAGTAATGGATAATGTGTACACCCCAGAATCATCGCATCAATATCTGATTCTTTCATTGATTGCAAATAATACTCGATAATTTCTTCTGTCACGACATGTTCCTTAAATCCCTCTTCTACAAGTGGCACAAATAATGGACATGCCTTTTCAATCACTTGAATATCAGGGTTCATTCCTTGTATGATTTTTGTGTACATACCGCTCTGAACTGTAGCGTCAGTCCCGATAACGCCTACTTTGTTATCTTGTGTCGCCTCCACCGCCGCTCTTGCTCCCGGGATTACTACTCCGATGATCGGCACATCAAACTCATGTCTTACTGCATCTAATGCAAGTGCACTTGCCGTATTACAGGCAATCACAATTGCTTTAACATTTTTTGTTTTTAAAAAGCGAATAATCTGCTCTGAAAATCGAATGATCGTATTTTTCGACTTGCTTCCATATGGCACACGAGCCGTATCCCCAAAATATACGATATTTTCATCCGGCAGTTGTCTGACAATCTCTCTTACTACTGTAAGCCCGCCAACTCCGGAATCAAACACTCCAATCGGTGCTGAATTTTTACACTTATCATTCACTATATCTATCTCCCACTCTAATCGTTTTATGGTTTGCTATATTCATTCTGCTATATTCGTGTAATCTAAAACAGAACTGTTCTTATATATTATACCATTCATCATATCTCCGCAAGTATAAAAAGAGGATGACAAGCCTCTCAATGCTTCATCATCCTCTGTTTTATCATATTTATTTTTCTTACAGTGCAAGAGTTTTTGAAATCTCATACTGATGTGCCGGAATTTCTTTTTTCATAGACAATGCCTCATTGATATCAAAATCAATAAACTCACCATGTCTGTATCCAACAACACGATTTGACTTACCTTCCATAAGAAGTTCTACCGCTTTTGCTCCCATTACAGATGCATATACACGGTCTTTACATGTCGGGCTTCCACCACGCTGCATGTGTCCAAGAATTGTTGCTCTTGTCTCAATTCCTGTTGCCTCTTCAATTCTCTTAGCCATATTGATAGAATCTCCAACACCTTCTGCATTGATAATGATGTAGTTCTTCTTACCACGTTTCTTACATTCCATAATATCATCAATCATAGACTGCTCATCATAATCATGTTCTTCTGGAAGTAAAATTTTCTCTGCACCGTTGGCAATACCGCACCACAATGCAAGGTAACCTGCACCACGACCCATAACCTCGATGATACTGCAACGCTCATGGGATGTAGATGTATCACGTACTTTATCAATTGCTTCCATAGCTGTGTTAACAGCTGTATCAAATCCGATTGTATAATCTGTACATGCAATGTCCAAATCAATTGTTCCCGGAAGACCGATTGTTCTAACACCTAAGTTAGCCAGCTTCTGTGCTCCTGCAAATGATCCGTCTCCACCGATTACAACAAGACCATCAATGCCATATTTTTTACAGATTGCTGCTGCTTTCTGCTGTCCTTCTTCTGTACGCATTGTCTGGCAACGAGCTGTCTGAAGAATTGTACCACCACGCTGAATTGTATCAGCTACATCACGTGCTGTTAATTCAATGATCTCTTCTTTTAATAATCCATGATATCCTCTGCGGATTCCACATACTCGGATTCCATTTGCTATAGCTGTTCTTACTACAGCACGAATTGCTGCATTCATTCCCGGTGCATCTCCACCACTTGTCAGTACACCAATTGTACGCACGCGGTCTTCAATCTGTTCTAATTCTTCTTTTCTGTTTTTTTCTGCCATTTTGATTGTCCACCTTTCAAATAATAATCCCTTAAAGTTTGCTTATTTTTTAACACTCTAGAGTTATTCTAAACTATTTATATCTTGTTTTCAATAGTCTTTTCGACCACTTTTACACGTTTTTCGCCATAATGATTCATCAATTTGCTAAGAACCTGCGGCGCGATCTGTATATTTCTATTCTTTGGAAGATGTTTTACAGCCCGTTCTGCCTGACAGTAAATAACAACCTCGTCTTCCCCTTCTGAATCTGCAAGATATCCATATACAATCTGTTCATTTTTCAAATAATCTGCTTTATCCGGAAATTGAATCCATAACTCTCTCTTTATCTGATTGAAAGGAACTACTTTCTCACATATCAATTTACTTGGTTTATCATCTTCTTCTGACACTCGCCCCTTGATAAACACTTTCCTGTCTACTTCTAAGAGATTCCTGTTTTTTTCATAATCGCGCGGGAACACAACAACTTCAACTGTTCCAAGCAAATCCTCCACTGTTACGAATGCCATCATCTGATTTGTCTTTGTAGCCTTCATCGTTTTCTCGGTAATGAAACCTCCAATGATTTCTCTTGCTCCATCATGCACTTTAGAATGATTGCTTTCTTCGTCTAATTGGAAATCCAATGTCGTTGCTGATATGGCCTTCTGCCACTGCTCTTCATACTCTTCCAAAGGATGTCCACTAATATACACACCTAAGACTTCTTTTTCAAAGGCAAGCTTTGTTTCTTTCGCATACTCTCCCACTTTCGGAAGCTGGATTTGAAAATCGCTTTTTTCTTCTTCGCTGACCAGATCAAATAAACTCATCTGTCCTGTCATAGAGTATTTCTTTTCCTGATTGACATGATCTACTATCTGTATATAAATGCTCATGAACTGTTTTCTCGTTCCGCCAAGACAATCCAGTGCACCTGCTTTGATAAAGTTTTCAATCGCACGTTTATTTAATGCTTCTCTGGCCGACATACGACTGATAAAATCTTCCAGATTCTTGAACTCACCATATTCTTTACGTTCTTCTACAATTGCCTGAATAACCGGTTTTCCAATACTTTTAATCGCAGCCAGACCATAACGGATATTACCCTCATCAACCGAGAAGTCCGCATATCCACGATTTATATCCGGTGGCAGAATCTTAATATTCATTTGGCGGCATGCATAAATATAAGCTGCGACCTTAGAAGGATTTTCAATCACAGATGTCATAAGTGCAGCCATATATTCTACCGGGTAATAGTATTTTAAAAATGCTGTCTGATATGAGACAACTGCATAAGCTGCTGCATGTGATTTGTTAAATGCGTATTTCGCAAAATCAATCATTTCATCATAAATTTTATTTGCTGTTTTCTCATCAATTCCATTCTTGATACATCCAGGTACACCTGTCTCTTCATCACCATACACAAAGATCTGTCGTTCTTTCTGCATGACATCGCCTTTTTTCTTCGACATTGCTCTTCGCAGTAAATCACTTCGCCCCAGTGTATATCCTGCCAGTGCCTGTACGATCTGCATAACCTGTTCCTGATATACGATACAACCATATGTCGGTGCAAGGATTGGTTCCAGCTGCGGACAGTCATATGTGATAGACGATGCATCATTTTTACCTTTGATATACTGTGGAATGAAATCCATCGGTCCCGGACGATATAGTGAGATTCCGGCAATGATATCTTCCAGACTATGCGGTTTCAATTCCTTCATAAAGCCCTTCATACCGGCACTTTCCAACTGGAATATACCATCGGTCTTCCCTGTTCCGATATAATCTAAAACCGCCTGATCATTGTAATCTATCTTATCAATCTGAAAATCCGGATTCTTTTGTTTTGCCAGATTTACCGCATTCTGAATCACCGTTAATGTACGAAGACCCAGGAAATCCATTTTCAAAAGCCCAAGTTCTTCCAGTGTTGTCATTGTAAACTGTGTCACGATCGTTCCATCTGATGCTCTTGACAATGGTACATATTCATCCACAGACTTCTGACTGATCACAACACCTGCCGCATGCATGGAACTGTGTCTCGGCAGACCTTCCAGTCTCTTACACATATCTATCAGATATTTTACCTGTTCATCGGATTCGTATGTACTTCTAAGCTCCGAATTCATTTTCAAAGCCTTATCAATCGTGATATTTAACTCCTGCGGTATCATCTTTGCAATATTGTCAACAAATGCGTATGGCAGATCCATGACACGACCCACATCACGAATTACTCCTCTTGCTGCCAGTGTACCGAATGTGACGATTTGTACCACACGGTCTTTTCCATATTTACGCATAACATAATCAATTACCTCCGGGCGGCGTTCAAAACAAAAGTCCACGTCAATATCAGGCATAGATACACGCTCTGGATTTAGGAATCGCTCAAACAGAAGTTGATAACGCATCGGATCAATATTCGTAATTTCAAGACAGTATGACACAATACTTCCGGCTGCCGACCCACGTCCCGGTCCTACCGCAATATCATGTCTTTTCGCATAATTAATAAAATCCCACACAATCAGGAAATAATCTACATATCCCATATGCTGGATCGTATCCAGCTCATATTTCAATCGCTCCCGCAATTCTTCCGGTGGGTTCTCATATCGCCTCTCCAGACCTTCATAACACAATTTATTGAGATATTCCCACGATGTCATGCCATCCGGCACATCGTATTTCGGCAGTTTTGTCACACCAAATTCAATCTCTACATCACAGCGGTCTGCTATTTTCTGAGTATTCTCCAGTGCCTGCAATGCATATGGGAACAGATTTGCCATCTCTTCCGGTGATTTCACATAATACTGCCCACCTTCGTAACGCATACGATTTTCATCCTGTAATTTCTTTCCAGTCTGTATACATAACAAAATATCGTGTGGTTTCTCATCTTCCGCATAAGTATAATGCACATCATTCGTCGCCACAAGCTCAATGCCGAGCTCTTCTGACATCTGTAATAATCTCTGATTTACAATTCCCTGCTCCGGAATCCCATGATCCTGTAATTCCAAAAAGAAGTTACCCTTGCCAAATATCTCCTGATACTCTAATGCCGCTTTTTTTGCATTGTCATATAGTCCTTTTGAAATATAACGCGGAACTTCCCCTGCCAGACATGCACTCAATGCAATGATACCTTCATGATATTCTCTCAACAACGATTTATCTACTCGAGGTTTATAATAATACCCATCCACGAATCCTTTTGAAACAATCTTCATCAAATTTGAATATCCTGTATTATTCTCTGCCAAGAGTACAAGATGATAATACCTGTCCTCACCACCTGTAATCTCCCGGTCGAAACGGGAATTGGGTGCAACATAAACCTCACAGCCAAGAATCGGCTTGATTCCATTCTTTTTTGCTTCCCGATAAAAATCAATCACACCATACATAACTCCATGATCTGTGATTGCGGCACTGTTCATCCCAAGTTCTTTGACCCGGGCTACATATTCTTTTATTTTATTAGAACCATCCAGCAGACTATACTCCGTATGGACATGTAAATGTGAAAAATTCATATTCTACCTCTTTTATGATTCAAAAAGGGTGGTTCCCATATGGAAACTACCCTTTTCATCACTTCTCAATATCAACATTCTTAATTCAGAAAAATCTTATTCTCCATCAAGCATGAATTTAATCAATCTATCTGTATCTTCTTTTTCGTAAGCAATAATCTCTAACTCTGGAATCTCTCCATTTGAGAAAATGTTTGCCATAGATACATACTGAGAAAGTTTTGATTTCAGGTTCAGTCTGTCTCCTTCACCTGTTACTAACTCAACCTTTCCAACACAATCGTCTACTACTTTAAAAAATGCATCAACATTTGTAATATTCTGTACTTTCATCTCTATGTTCTCCTTTCGCTTCTCTACTTTTATGATTCCTTTATATCTTCTTTTTTTATTATAATCAATTTTATTTGGATTGCAATAGTTTTAACGCATCCGAATTCCATTTTCAAGAATTTCTATCTTCTTTTGTTTTAAAAGACGTCCTACTGCACGCTTAAATGCAGCTTTGCTCATACCAAACTCTTCCTTGATAACTTCTGGATCTGCCTTATCCGTAAACGGAAGCTTGCCGCCATGATTTTTGATTTCCTGCAAAATCTGCTCTGCATCTTTATCCATCTGCTCCGGAATTTTATCTCTGACACTTAAATCCAGTTTTCCATCTTCTTTTACCGCTGTAACTCGTGCATCAATCATATCTCCGACACGGAGTCTTCCATTGCATTCTTTCTTTGGAATTCTTGCGGAAAACTGATTGTCAACTGCTACAAACATACCAAATTCATCGCTTCTGTCATAAATGATTCCACTTACCTTATCATCTTTTTTATATGGAGAATCTGTACGCAGCTGATGATATACTTTCATTGTTGCACACAAACGATCACTCTTATCAATATACAATGTTACAAGACAATGATCGCCTTTTTCTACCTTTGCAGTCTGCTGCTTAAATGGAAGAAAAAGATCTTTTTCCAATCCCCAGTTCAAAAAGGCACCCATACGGCTTGTATCTGCAACCTCTAAAACTGCAAGCTGACCAATCGTAAGTTTTGGTTCGTTTGTTGTTGCAATCAGACGATCTGAAGAATCCTTATATAAGAATACTTCAATCGGATCCCCCACTTCAATTCCAGAAGGAACCTGTTTTTTCGGAAGTAATACTCGTTCCTCATCACTTCCAAGATATACTCCAAAGTCCACTATCTTCACAACAGTTAGAACCTGCTTTTCTCCTAATTTCATATTTATCTCCTATTATTTCTCTTCGTTTTTTCTATTAACCTGCAGCTGCAGATTAATACTGTAAGGATTTACTACAACGCCTGTTGTCTCTTTTGCCAGAATCTTTGAAAGATCTTTTGCTTCGATAACAGCTGTCTTAAATTTCACATCTTTCTGCGAATTTTGGAACTTCAAATATTCCTGGATATCTGTAAATAATGGCTGTAATACCTTTCCATCCTTCTGTCTTAAAATTGCAACACCTTGCTCTTCCTGATATGCAACAATATATGTACCTTTTACATAATGTGCCAACATTTCTTCCTGTATCTCTTTAAGCTCCTCTGTCATTTGAAGATCTTCTGTCTTACGAAGCTGCTGCATAAAATATAATGCTGTAAGCTGAAGTTCCGGATTCTCTACAATCGGTCTTCCCTGAGCATCTTCGCTGCCATTCTTTCTTGTGATCAAAGAGGACAACTGAATAATCATCTCCTGCTCTGTCCCTTTTTCTACTACAATTGCATTAATTCCCATCGGCAACAGACTGGAATAAAAGGAAAGCAAAAATTTATGATCTAATTTAATAATATGAAGAGGATTTTTCTGCTCCATCAATTTTTTACATTCTTCCTTTGCATGTTCCTCATCAAAGAAAACTAAAATTTCATCATCAAATGTTTCCTCATCACATAGTACAAATGGCATCTTTGTACATTCTGACATCGGCACATAAATTGCTTCTGAATTTCTTAATTTTCCTAACACTTCTTTTTCGTTGTCCATCTTCGTTATTTCCTTCCCGTCTTACATATTTTCAGTTATATGTCTTGCTACATAAACACCACTTGCAGATGCGTGAGAAAGAGAGTGTGTTACTCCACTTCCGTCTCCGATTACATATAAACCTTTATACAATGTTTCAAGATTCTCATCGATCTCTACTTCCATGTTATAGAATTTTACTTCTACGCCATAGAGCAGTGTATCATCATTTGCTGTTCCCGGTGCAATTTTATCCAACGCATAGATCATCTCAATAATTCCATCTAAAATTCGTTTTGGAAGTACAAGACTCAAATCTCCCGGTGTCGCAGCCAATGTCGGACGAACAAGTCCTTCTTCGATACGTTTCTCATTGCTTCGTCTTCCACGGATCAAATCACCAAAACGCTGTACAATAACTCCTCCGCCAAGCATATTAGATAAACGTGCGATACTTTCACCATATCCATTACTGTCCTTGAATGGCTCTGAAAAATGCTTTGATACAAGAAGTGCAAAGTTTGTATTCTCTGTCTGTTTATCTTTGTCTTCGTAACTGTGTCCGTTTACTGTCACGATACCCTTTGTATTTTCATTTACAACAATTCCATTCGGATTCATACAGAATGTACGCACATTATCTTCAAACTTCTCTGTACGATATACAATCTTACTTTCATATAATTCATCTGTCAGATGTGAGAAAATCTGTGACGGAATTTCCACACGCACTCCAAGGTCTACTCTGTTAGACATTGTCGGAATCTTCATATCTTCACATACTTTTGACATCCACTTACTTCCGCTTCGTCCTACAGATACGATACATTTCTCACAATCATCAAAATCATCCCCACAGAATACTCGATATCCACCTTCGATTGCTTCCAGATGATCTACCGGATACTCAAAACGGAATTCCACTTTATCTTTCAATTCTGCATAAATATTTTCCAATACAACGTAGTTGATATCTGTTCCAAGATGTCTTACTGATGCATCTAACAGCTGAAGCTTATTCTGCATACATAATTTTTTGAATTTTGTTCCGGCTGTAGAGTACATTTTAGTTCCTTCTCCACCATACTCTACATTGATATCATCTACATACTTCATCAAATCAATGGCTGTATCTCTTCCGATATGCTCGTACAATGTTCCACCAAATGCATTTGTAATATTGTATTTTCCATCTGAAAATGCTCCGGCCCCACCGAATCCACTCATAATCGCACACGTTTTACATTTGATACAGCTCTTTACTTTTTTACCATCGATCGGACAACGACGTCTCTCCAATGGATTCCCCAACTCAAAGACTGCTATTTTTAATTCTGGCTTTCTTTTTACTAATTCATATGCCGAAAAAATACCTCCCGGTCCGGCTCCTATAATAATTACATCATATTTCATACTTTTCCTCCCGATTTGTTAACTTCATCTCTTACTATACACTATTTTTTTGAAAATATATATACCTATTTCACTTCAACAGTCGCATAAGATACCCCATTTTCATCGCATAACTCAATTACTGTACGATCCGTTTCTTTTGCATACTTTGGGTAAATAACATCACCTAAAACTGCTGACTTCTTATAACCTACACGAACCTGATGTATGACCTGATCTTTGGGAAGCAATTCCATTGCAAATTGTACATACTGACAATTATTTACATGTTCATTCGTATCAATATGATATTTTCTTACCGGAAAAGCTTCTCTGTCCTCATATTCTGCTGCCGGTCTGATTTTTCTGCCTTCATAATCCATATCCAGTTTCGGTTCTGTTCCATACGCTTCGATTTCTTCTTTGTCCGGCAAAATCGGGCGTCCTTTCTCCATATCCATATAAACCCAGAGTGAATTGGCACATGAAAGTCTGTTGTTCTCTTTATCCAGCATCACAAAATTACGTTCTCCAAACAAGCCCTTAAAATCACTGGCAAATGTTCCCACTGTGATTTCTTCTCCTAACTCTGGATATCGTTCTACAACAACCTGCCAGTAAGAAAGAATCCATGCTTTTTTCTTCTCTTTTGCAGCTTTCACTCCAAAACCTAAAGACTCTGATTGAAATGTACTGCAATCTTGAAAATAATTAATTAACGCCGGCAATGTCATTGTTCCTCGATGATCGATCTCACTGTATCTTACTTTACTATCGAATGTATACATCTGTATTTCCTCTCTAAAATGTCTGTCATAATTAGTATATTTTATCTTTTTTATTTATTCAAGCCTGGCAACAGTTTCCATCTAATATGAAATTCCGTTGTTGACGTAATCTGTGCATATTCATCTTCCGTCAAAACAGACCTCAACTTTTGCTTTCCCTCCTCCGGAACAACTGCATTTGTTGTATTCAAAAAACAAAGTCCCGGATATAAAACACACCACCAGTTATGCCCCTTAGCCTCTCCTATCTCGATTCTCAAAGCTTCATAGTTTCCGGCTGGAAATCTTACATCACCATATGTCTTTTCTGGAAAATAACAGGTTGTAACTGCTGCACTTATTGGATAATCATACCCGTTTTCAAGTACAACCTGCTGTGCACAGCTTCTCAGTTTATCCGTATTTCTTCTCATCCAGTCTGCTGTCTCTGTCACATTCATTCCTTCTGGGATTTCCTCTTCCAGCAATTCGATAACCTTTTCTTTCACTTGCATTTTCAATGCCTGGTCTTCTTCGCTATCGCTATTTGCCAGCACGTGAAAACGCAACACCTCTTGTGCAAGATGTTGCTGCATGCGTGCCTCTGATATCATCATGCTTTGCCATCCGACAATGCTTATGACCAGTACCGACAACAAAGCTGCACACAACAACAGACCGACCCTTGTCCATCTGAGTTCCCGCCTCGCAAATTTATTTTCATATTGTAATTCATCTTCATATCGATAAGCAGATGTCCTTATCAGTTTTTGCTTCTTACCGGATAACATATTTAACTCCCTCCATCTTTTCTGATGCAGGGAGTATTGCCATTTCTGATTCTTCTTATTCGAGATCAAATTTATCTGCCATCCAGCTTCTTGTTATTGTTCTATCTGCTCATTAAAAATGCTTACTCAATATGTTTCAATGTATCACTTACAGTTTGTACCTGGTTATCAATATGTGTGCAAGTTACTTTTGTTGCACGTTCCTTCTCACCGTTCTCAATTGACTCGACAATATCATTATGTTCCTGTATGATCTGTGGATGCCGCTCTTTTAATTTCAGATATTCTACACGGTATCGATACATCTGTTCTCTAAAATTATTCAACAAGGAAATCAATTTTTGATTGTCCGTTGCAAGATAGATTAAATCATGAAATGCTACATCAGCTTCTGCAACTGCTGTAATATCGCTTGCGCTTCCAAGCAGTGCTTCGAATTCTTTTGCCGCCTGCTTTAACTCCTGCATTCCTTCTTTTGTCATTCTGTCACATGCAAGCTGCACTGCAAGTTCCTCGAGTGCTCTTCGCACTTCAAGAACATCTCTCAAGCTCTTTTCTGTAATCTGGGCAACCTCCGCACCTTTTCTTGGAATCATCAAAACAAGACCTTCCAGCTCCAACTTGCGGATTGCCTCTCTTATCGGAGTTCTGCTGACACCTAATTTATTTGCCAGTTGAATCTCCATCAGTCTCTCCCCCGGTTTTAATTCTCCTCTCAAAATTGCCTGTCGTAATGTATTGAACACAACATCACGGAGTGGCAGATATTCATTCATATTCACTTCAAAGTTCATCTCCATCTGTCAGTTCCTCCCTGCACCATGTACATTTGTTACATAAACTTGTTTTGCCAGTGCCTTTCTCCTAATTCTGTCCTGTGCTTTTCTTGCCGCTGCTTTTGTCTCAAAGAGTCCAAACACAGTAGGTCCGCTTCCACTCATCATTGCATTTAACGCACCCGCATTTTTCATCTCCTGTTTTATCTCCTCGATGACCGGATGCATTGGAATCGTTACATCTTCGAGAACATTCCCCATACATGAAGCGATTGTTTTAAGATCTCGTTTCTCCAATCCTTCAATTAGCCCATCAATATCCGGATGCTCTACAAGTTCTTTTGAATCCAACGCTTCATAGACAACTTTCGTAGACACACTGATTGGTGGTTTTGCGATCAGCACAAAACATTTCGGCATAGGAGTGAGTGTTGTCAATTCTTCTCCAATCCCCTCTGCCAGAACTGTCCCACGCATAATACAGTATGGAACATCTGCGCCAAGCTTTACTCCTCGCTCCATCAGTTCTGTCTGTGTCAGCTTCAGATCAAACATCTTATTCATACCAAACAGAACTGCTGCTGCATTGGAACTTCCGCCTGCCATCCCGGCTGCAACTGGAATGTGTTTGTTCAATGTAATATGAACACCTTCCTCAATATGGAATTCTTCTATCAACATCTCTGCCGCTTTGTATGCAATATTCTCTTTTCCTGTTGGTAGGAAATATAAATTTGTCTTTATTTCAATCCCCGGATTTTTCGTTCGCTTAATCTTTACTTCATCATACAGATAAATGGACTGCATGATCATCCGCACGTCATGATATCCATTCTCTCTTCTTCCAAGAACGTCCAATCCTAGATTGATTTTTGCCAGTGACTTTAGCTCAATCTGCTTCATCGATGTGTCCTCCATGTTCTCGTTTGTATCTTGTATACAATATAGCTATAGTATACTCAAATTTTCCTTGAAAATCAAGATTTTATCCCCTTCTTTTATTGTAGTTTGTTCTAAATTATTAACTTCCATGATTCCCTCTTCCGTCGTCATAAATTTCTTTGCCAAATCCCATAATTCATCCTCTTTTTTCACCACATACCCTACAATTCCCGGTCGTTTTTCTATTTCTTCTACTGACAATGGAGTAAATACTACTGATGTGACCACTTGTACAGTCACCGGTTTTCGTATAAATGTATCGAATGACAAGACTGCCTTGATTTCTACTTCCTCATTTCCCGCAAGATTTACAGATAGCTGCTCCACATGTTCTGCTATATTATATTTCACATTTTCCGGCATATTATTGCACTCCAAAAGCCAGGTAAATGGAATCATTCCCTTCCAGTTTCCAAAAGGCTGTTCATCATTCGCCCTCAAATACAAAAAGGAAAGATGTAGGATTCCGTCAAGCTGAAGCCCTTGTTCTGAAGGTTCCACATGCTCTAACTGAATCTCACCATCACTGTGACATATCTGCAACACATCTTCCTTTAATTCTGGAAGATTCAGGTGTTCTGAAATTTTGCATTTCGAATGATTTTGAATCATCAACTCCTCATAATTGGCTTCTCTCACCTCAAATTCACATTTTTTCTGAAGAGAATACATATCCGCCAGCACTTCTATATTTTCTTCTTTGTAAATGTTCATCCGCAAATGTATTGTTCCTTCAATTCCAATCACACGCATTTCTCCATCTTCATCAAGCCGGACATCTGCAAGTGTATCTTCTAATGTGTAGCTTATATAGTCATACATTCCTTCTTCAATCCCGCTACACTCTAATTTTCCTTCAAATGCAACTGTCTGTTCCAGCCAATCTGTCTTTTGTTCTTCTGACAAGTAAATTATAAAGACCAGAAATTCGCCTTGTAATCGAAGTTCATCCTGCATTAAACGTATTTCCAGCTTACGAAGACTGATATCACTGAGCAATAATTGACCTATACTTTCTTTTGTTCCCGGAAGTGTGATTTCCTCTTTGACACGATATGTATCGTTTTTATTCATCTGGATTTCAAGCAGGTTGATTCTTTTCATTTTCTTATAGACCGGCACATCACTTTCCATATCTATTGTTGTTTCTTCCTCCTGCATTTGTTCTCTTCCGATTTCAAGTTCAATCATTGCATGTAAACTGATTTTACGTGAATGAATCAAAGCTGACTGAAACTCCGTTCTCACATGTTTGATAAAAAACTCATCCTTTCCCATATCTGTAACATAAACCATCTCCTCAAACGGAATTTTTCCTTCTAGTGAAGCCAATCTGTTTTCTTCTGAATCCACAATATATAAAATTTGAAAACAAAGCTTTCCTGATACTCTCAGATAATTTTCTATCAAATTTATATCTTCGATTTTTACTGTTTCTTTACTTCTTACAATCTGCTTTACATCATCTTTTGTATCCGGAACATTATAATCCTCATCCATTTGAAATTGATCTGTTATAGATGGTTTTTCCTGCATATAACGCACTTGTTTTTGTACTAATTCCATGAGCCCCTCCTTGCATACAAACGCTATTTCCGACTTTGCGTCAATTATGAAACTGAACCGGTTTCCCGATTTCTTTCGTTTTAACTGCTATATATGGATATGTTACAATTTCTTTTGTTTTTTCATCTCTGGGCGGTCCATCTAATTCTGTATGGATATAAATCGCTTCTGCAGTTTCATAAAATTCCGTCACTTTTACACTATACCCGCTCTTTGGTTTTTCTCCATATCCTTCCACAATATACAATTCTCCTTGATCCGAATATGTCAAATGAAATGCCTTTTCTTTATTTTTTGATATTTTTTCTTTCAGTTCATTCGGCAGCTCTGCTTTTTCAAGAACAGTAAACTTTAGATCCCGTATTTTTTCTGTTACCTCTACCTTTGTTATACATCCGGCAACTGTTATTACCACGCTCAAAATCACGACGACGCCTGTACTCAAGCGTTTTATTTTTTTCAAAACCATGTCCAACATGCACTTCACATATCCATTTCTCTAGTATCTTATTACTTGAAATATTGATTTATGCGTTGTGTTTTTAACACAAGTTTAGTATACTTTGAATAGTAGTTTTGAACGTAACAGTTCAATTACAAGTCATAAACAAAAGAGAGGTTTATATCTATGATACGTTTAATCATTGTCGCAGTATTTCTTATACTGTTTTTGATTTTGTCAATTCCGATTTTTTTCGTTGAATGGCTGATTGGAAAGGTAAACAAAGATGCAAAAGATATCAGTTCTCTTCGCATTGTCCAGTGGGCGTTTAAAGTCATCACCAGATTATCCGGTGTGTCTGTCACTGTGATCGGAGAAGAGAATATTCCGGATGAGGCTGTTTTATTTATCGGTAATCACCGCAGTTACTTCGATATTGTCCTGACATATTCACGCTGCAAACGTCTCACCGGTTATATAGCTAAAAAAGAGATTCAAAAAGTTCCTTTTCTCTCTGTCTGGATGCAATATCTCTACTGTCTTTTCCTAGATCGTGAGAATGCAAAAGAAGGATTAAAGACAATTTTAAAAGCCATTGAATATGTTAAGAATGGTATTTCTATCTTTATCTTTCCAGAGGGTACAAGAAATAAAGGCGAAGAATTAAGTTTACTTCCGTTTAAAGATGGTGCATTTAGGATTGCCACAAAGACAGGATGTCCTATTGTCCCGGTCTCTCTGAATAATACTGCTGATATTTTGGAAAATCATTTTCCGCGTATTAAAAAGACACATGTCGTCATCGAATATGGCAAACCGATTTATCCAAATGAACTGGATGCTGAGACAAAAAAACATATCGGTGCTTATGTACAGAATATTGTTCAGGAAACAATTAATAAGAATGCGGAAATTTAACGTAACACAAGGAGACTAAAATGAATACACGAAATCTTACGTTACTAACTGATTTATATGAATTGACTATGATGCAGGGATATTTCGAAACACAGGAAAATGAAACCGTTATTTTCGATGTGTTTTTCCGTAACAATCCTAACAATGGCGGTTATTCTATTATGGCTGGTCTGGATCAAGTCATTGATTATATAAAAAACTTGAATTTTTCTTATGAAGATGTAGATTATCTTCGAGGTCTTGGCATCTTCAGTGAAGATTTTCTCCACTACTTAAGCGGTTTCCACTTCAGCGGTGATATTTATGCAATTCCAGAAGGAAGTGTAATCTTCCCAAAAGAACCATTATTAAAGATTGTTGCTCCTATTATGGAAGCCCAGCTTGTAGAGACAGCAATTTTGAACATTATCAACCATCAATGCCTGATTGCAACAAAAGCATCACGTGTTGTTTATGCAGCACAGGGAGATGGAATCATGGAATTTGGCCTGCGCCGTGCACAGGGACCTGATGCGGGTCTGTATGGTGCCAGAGCTGCTATGATCGGTGGCTGTGTCGGAACATCCAATGTTCTCGCCGGTCAGATGTTTGATGTTCCTGTTATGGGTACTCACGCACACAGCTGGATCATGAGTTTCAAAGATGAGTATACTGCATTTAAAGAATATGCACGTTTATACCCGAATGCCTGCACTTTACTTGTCGACACATACGACACATTAAAGTCCGGTGTTCCAAATGCGATCCGCGTCTTCACAGAGATGCGGGATGCAGGAATCCATCCAAAATCTTACGGAATCCGTCTGGACAGCGGAGACCTCGCATATCTTTCTAAAAAAGCAAGAAAGATGCTGGATGAAGCAGGTTTCACAGATGCTGTTATTGCCGCATCCAATGACCTGGATGAATTCTTGATCAACGACCTGAAGATTCAAGGTGCTAAGATTGGTTCCTGGGGTGTCGGAACAAACCTGATTACTTCTAAGGATTGTCCTTCTTTTGGAGGCGTTTATAAACTTTCTGCCATTCAGAACAGTGACGGAGAATTTATTCCTAAGATTAAAATTTCGGAAAATGTTGAGAAAATCACAAATCCCGGAGACAAAACTATTTATCGTGTTTACGACAAAGAAACCGGCAAGATTCGGGCCGATCTCATTTGCTTTGCTGACGAAACATGGAACGAAGAAGATGAACTTCTTCTATTTGATCCAAATGCTACATGGAAGAAAACACGTCTTCCTGGTGGAAGCTACACTATGAAAGAAATCCTGCTTCCAATCTTCAAACATGGTGAATGTGTCTATGAATCTCCTTCTGTTATGGAGATTGCACAGTTCTGCAAAGAGGAAAAAGAAACTCTCTGGGATGAAACGAAACGACTTTTCAATCCACATGGAGTATATGTTGATCTTTCCAGAAGTTTGTATGATACAAAGACCAGACTGCTGGATGAAATGAGTAAATAACTATAAAAGGAGTATAAATCATGAAAATTATCGTATTAGCCGGAGGCTTAAGTACAGAACGTGACGTATCACTTTCTTCTGCTGCCGGTATCTGCCGCACATTAATTGAGAAAGGACATGATGCATTTCTTCTGGATGTATTTATGGGGCTTCCTTATGACTCTGACAAACTAGAGGAAGTATTTACACTTCCCGGACATGGTCTTGAAATTGCTAAGAACATTGCGACTGAAGAACCTGACCTCGCAGCTATCAAAGCGTCCCGTCCTGATCAGTCAGACTGCTTCTTAGGACCAAATGTGATCGAGCTTTGCCGTATGGCTGATATTACATTCATCGGTCTTCATGGCGGCGAAGGCGAAAACGGAAAATTACAGGCTACATTTGATCTGTTGGGAATTAAATATACAGGACCAAATTCACTTGGATGTGCAGCTGCAATGCATAAAGGAATCGCAAAACAGATTTTCTTAGAATCCGGAATTCCTACACCAAATGGTGTCTGCATCCATAAAAACAAAAATAAAAAAGATTTGGCAAGCCTTGGACTCTCTCTTCCAGTCGTTGTAAAACCTTGTTCCGGTGGTTCAAGCATCGGTGTTTACATTGTAAATACTGAGGAAGAATATAATGAAGCTCTTGAAAAATCTTTCCGCTATGAAGATGAGCTTGTTATTGAAGAATATGTAAAAGGCCGCGAATTTGCATGTGGTATTATCGATGATAAAGCATTACCACCTATCGAAATCATTCCAAAAACAGGATTTTTTGATTATGCAAACAAATATCAGGATGGTGCTACTGAAGAAGTCTGCCCGGCAAATATCAGCGAAGAAATTTCTGCAAAAATGCAGGATTACACAGTCCGTGCTTTCCATGCCCTGAAGCTGGATGTATACAGCCGTGCTGATTTCCTGTTAGATGCAAACAATAATCTGTACTGCCTGGAAATGAACACACTTCCTGGTATGACAGCTGCAAGCCTCCTTCCAAAAGAAGCTGCTGTTACAGGAATTGAATATGATGATCTTTGTGAACTGATCATCAAAAAATCTTTAGAAGCACGATATAACTAAGAAAGATGAGGGTTCTGTTACTATGAAGCATATGACATTAAAAGAAATCTCCAAAGCATGTCAGGGTACATATTTTGGACCCGAAGAAAATCTGGAAAAATCTGTTTCCAGTGTTGTAATTGACAGTCGTAAAGTTCAAAAAGACAGCTTGTTTATCGCAATTCGTGGTGCTCGCGTAGACGGACATACATTTATTACAAAAACGATAGAAGCCGGTGCTTTATGTGCCCTCTCAGAAGAAAATTTAGGAGATGTTGACTTTTCCTATATCCTTGTGGATTCCTGCGAACAGGCAATGAAAGCAATTGCTGAACACTATCGCTGTTCTCTGGATATCAAAGTTGTCGGTATTTCCGGCAGTGTTGGTAAAACCAGCACAAAAGAAATGATTGCTTCTGTTTTAAGCCAGAAGTTCAATGTACTGAAAACAGAAGGAAACTTTAATAACGAGATTGGACTTCCACTGACAATTTTCAATATTCGTGAAGAACATGAAGTAGCTGTTCTTGAAATGGGAATCAGTCATTTTGGTGAGATGACTCGACTTGCAAAAATGGCTCGTCCGGATATCTGTGTACTCACTAACATCGGATGTGCTCATCTTGAACATTTACAGTCTCGCGATGGCATTTTAAAAGCGAAAACAGAGATGTTCCAGTATATGAATCCAAACGGAACAATCATTTTCAACGGAGACGATGATAAACTCATCTCTTTCGTTCCGGAAAACAAAATCAAACCAATTTATTTCGGCTTCAATGACAGTTTAAATTATCATGCTGATGATATTGAAGATATGGGAATGCGCGGAACAACCGCCAAATTTATCACCCCATCTTCAGAATTCACAGCACACATTACAATTCCGGGCGAACATATGGTATACAATGCGCTTGCCGGAATTGCAGTTGGATATGCTCTCGGTATGACAGATGATGAAATCAAGAAGGGAATTGAGGCATTAGTTCCTCTTGCCGGACGCAATCATCTGATTGAAACAGAGAATCTGACAATCATTGATGACTGCTACAATGCAAATCCAGCTTCCATGAAAGCTTCGCTGGATGTTCTCGCTAAAGCAGACACAAGAACTGTTGCTATTCTCGGAGATATGTTTGAGCTTGGTGATGATGCTGATGCGATGCATTATGAAGTCGGTGCCCACGCTGCACAGATTGGCATTAATGTCGTCATTTCCATTGGCGAATACACACGTTTCCTCTCTTCAGGAGCCCAAAACCAGAATAAGGGGACAGAAGTACATCACTATGCAACAAAAGCAGATTTCTTTAAAGAAATGAAGAATCTGATCAAGCCTCACGATACAATTCTTATCAAAGCTTCTCACGGAATGGAATTTCCTGAGATTGTAGAAAAATGTGAAGCGTTTTAGATTTAATAACTTCCAAACATATATTTTTAAAATAACAAAAAACTGGCAAACAGAAAGGTTCTGTTATGTCAGTTTTTTGTTATGTCAGTTAAATATGAAAAACTTATACATTTTACAGGTAGATTTTTGCAACTCTGCCTTCTATTTCAATCTTTTGTGCCTGCGTACCAATCTTTTCTACATTCCATCTGGTCTCTGCAGATATTTCTACCGTGATTATATTCTTTTCTCTACTAGCCTGTACTGTAGCGGCAACTTCACCTTCAACATTTGGAACCTCTATTTTTGCCGAAGCATCCTCTTCGAACTCAGGAATTAGAATGGTAATATCGTCAAGATAATCATAATCCGGTTTCTGATTTGAAGCTCCTTTTAAGAGAATTCTATTTTCACGTACGAATAATGGTAACGACATATAATCATAATTTTCCTGATACCACTTTTCGCCCTCTTTTATACGACCATCAAGTAAATGTACCCAAGTTCCTTCTGGAAGGTAATATTCCACTTCACCGTCTTTTCTAAATATTGGAGCAACTAATAAAGCATCACCTAACATGTATTGAAGATCCAATTCCTGACATGTTCTATCTTCCTGGAACTCTAGAACCATTGGTCTAACCATTGGCAGTCCATTTTTTGTCGACTCTATGGCTTTTGCATACAAATATGGCATCAATTCGCATTTTAAATTAACAAATCGTCTTAAAACATCACTTGATTCATCATCAAAAAGCCATGGAACTCTGTACGTTGTTCCTCCATGTAATCTACTATGTGAAGATAACAATCCAAATGCACACCATCTTTTATAAATATCTGGCGTTGCACACTGTTCAAAACCACTAATATCATGGCTCCAAAATCCAAATCCACCAAGTCCAAGAGATAATCCACCTCGAAGCGTTTCTGCCATAGACATGTAATTTGCTGAACAGTCTCCTCCCCAGTGTACCGGAAACTGCTGTCCACCCGTTGTTGCAGCTCTCGCAAATACCGCAGCATTATTTTTTCCCAATTTACGTTCCAACACCTCAAACACAGCCTTGTTGTAAAGGAACGAATAATAATTATGCATCTTTACTGGATCAGAACCATCGTAATACACAATGTCCTTAACTGGTATTCTTTCGCCAAAATCTGTTTTAAAACTATCCACACCCATTTCGATAAGACTTTCCAGTTTATCCTGATACCATTTTGTTGCTTCTGGATTTGTAAAATCAACTTCTCCCATTCCTGATTGCCACAAATCAGTCTGCCAGATTGCTCCATCCTTTTTCTTTAGCAAATATCCTTTTTCACACGCCTCATCAAACAACTCTGAATTCTGTGCAATGTATGGATTGATCCAGACACATAATTTCAATCCTCTTTCGTGATATCTCTCCAACATTTTTTCCGGTTCAGGAAATGTCTTCTTATCCCATTTAAAATTGCACCATTCAAACGCATGCATCCAAAAACTATCAAAATGAAATACCCGAAGCGGAATGTTTCTATCTTTCATACCATCCAAAAATTGTGTTACAACTTCTTCATCATAGTTTGTTGAAAATGATGTTGTAAGCCAAAGTCCAAAAGTCCACGCCGGAGGTAATGCCGGTTTTCCAGTCAAATCTGTATACAATTTTATCGTTTCTTTTAAATTTTCCCCGCCGATGATCATATACTCTAATTGTTCTCCCTGCACTGAAAACTGTACACGCTCAACCTTCTCACTTCCTATTTCAAATGATACATCTCCTGCATCATTTACAAATACACCATATCCTTTATTACTTACATAAAATGGTAGGTTTTTATAAGCTTGTTCACTTGCAGTTCCCCCATCAGCATTCCACATATCAACAATTTGTCCATTCTTAACAAAAGGGGTAAATCGTTCTCCCAGTCCGTATATTTTCTCTCCCACGTCTAATAAAAGTTGCTCTGTAACATAACTTTTATCCGTTTTCTCATTTGTCATATGTGCTATATTTCTATAACTGCTCTCTGTCAGCAATTTGCCTGATCTAAAAAATTCTATTTTCCAGTCTCGCGGTTTCTTACTTATAACAGCACTTGTTTCCCCTGATGTATAGATAATTTGGTCATCCGTTTCCTCAATTTCCACATGTACATCTTTATTATTGAGATGATAATATGGTCCTTGCTGCACACTACCTTTAAAATGTACAATTTTTACTTGTATAATGTTTTCCTGCGGACTCTGAAATACAACTGTCATCATCGGAATATTGACACAGTCCCCCCTATTTGTAATAGGAGTACTTGGTGCATATATTGTCAATTTATTTCCATCAACTCGATGATATCCATATTCTACTGCATAAATTGGCGTAATTTCTTTTTTTGTAAGCCAATATCCATTTGTAAATTTCATAAACTACCTCCAATCTAATCATGGAATAGTTTTATTGCATTTTCATTCTTAAATAAATTTGATACTATATAAAATCAATTCTTATCTGATATATCCTTTACTGATTCTCCAACTATCAATTCACCATCAAACACAATTCTTTGATGTTTTGTCTTTCCTTCTATTTCTTCCATTAATATATCAAAAGCACTATGCATCATCTTTGTAACGGGCTGTAAAATAGTAGTAATCTGTGGATTATAATATCTTGCAATTTCCAACCCATCATATCCTGCAACTGAATAATCCTCTGGTACTCTTTTCCCTGCCTCAAACAAAGCCTTGCAGGCACCAATTGCGGCATAATCTGAACATGCATAAATTGCTGTAAAATCCACATTGTCTTCCAATAACTTTTTCGTCACTTCATAACCACTCTTTATAGAGTACTCATCCGTTTTATTATCCATTTCACGGATAAGCTCCGCAGAAGGCGTTATTCCATTTTCTTTTAACGCTTGCAGGTATCCAAGACGTCTTAAATGCCCGATGCTTCGATCTCCTCGTGATGTTGTAATTAAAGCAATACGCGAATGTCCCAGTTTACATAAATAATTAACCATACGAACACTTTCTTTTGTATCATCTACATAAACAGATGAGCAAAACTTTGATGTCCCTTCATTTACTGAAACAGTCAACATTACAAATGGAATATCCAGAAAATCCAGTCTTTCTTTTGCATGATCGAAATATCCTCCAAGAAATACTATTCCCTTCAATCTTTTTTCTTTACTTAACTGAATCGCAACTTCAACTTCGTCTTGTTCTACATCAACTTGCTGCAGATAAAGCGAATATTTAAATTTCTTCATGTACTTCTCGCCTTCTACAAGCATATTGGTCATAAACGCATTATTTACACCTTTTACAAGGACTGCAATAGTATTAGATTCAAGTCTTTTCAGATTTCTTGCGCTGTTATTTGGAACATAATTATACTCTTTCATAACTTGAAGAATTTTTTCTTTTGTTTCTTTATTAATATCATTATAATCATTCATTGCTCTAGATACAGTGCTCACCCCTACACCACAAATACGCGCAATATCTTTTATTGTAATTTGGCTCATAATTTATTATCTTTCATCCTTCATTTTATTTATAAATTTATGATACCAACGAATTTTTAAAAATGCAATAAATACTACCCTTAACCTTTTACCGCACCTGCAGCCACGCCCTTAATAATATGTTTCTGGCACATGAGATAAAAAATAATAATCGGAACCATTGCTAAAACAAGCATTGCCATCATGGCTCCCATATCAATTGATCCATATCCACCTTGCAAATATTGAATTGCAATTGGTATCGTCATATAATCTGTTCCTAACAATAAATATGGAAGTAAATAATCATTCCAAATCCACATTGCATTCAAAATTGCAACTGTTATTGCTGTCGGTTTCAACATTGGTAATACAACCAAGAAAAATATCTGAATTGGATTACAACCATCAATCATTGCTGCTTCTTCAATTTCCAACGGTATTGCCTTTACAAATCCACAATACATGAATACCGATAAACCAGCTCCAAATCCTAAATATACAACTATTATCCCGACTGGGTTATCCAGTCCTAATACATTTACAATCTTAGACATTGGAAACATTACCATCTGAAATGGTACAATCATTGCAAATGCAAACATGTAATACAACAGCTGCGCCCACCAAGTCTTCATTCTTGTAATATACCAGGCAATCATAGCTGTAAATAATACAATTACTAATACCGAACCTACTGTAATAAATAATGAATAGCAAAATGCCATTGGTAATCCTGTTTTCTCAATACCATTAATATAGTTTTCAATCCCGGCAAATGTATTTCCTGCCGGAAGTGCAAATGGAGTATCGCTAATATATAATTTTCCTTTGAAAGAATTCATTAAAACAACAGCTATTGGCATTAAAAAAACAATTGCAAGTACTGTTAGTACAGCTCTCATTATACGTTCCGTCTGTTGACTCACATCAGGAGTTTGAATTTCTCTTGTTATCTTTTTTTGTTTCATTAATTTTCAACCTCCTTACTTCTTGTTAGTTTTAACTGAAGTAACGCTATCACTGCAACAATAAAGAAGAAAATAACTGCTTTGGCCTGTGCAACTCCTTCCCAACCTACTCGTCCGTAAAAGGTATTATAAATATCCAATGCGAGCATTGCTGACTTGCGTCCCGGTGCTCCGGCTGTTAATGCCAGATTCTGGTCAAACAATTTAAATGAGTTTGTCAATACAAGGAACAAACAAATTGTAAACGAAGGCATAACTAATGGGACTGTTATTTTTCGTAACACCTGCCCTTTATTAGCTCCATCAATCTGTGCTGCTTCCAAGATATCTCCGGGTATATTCTGAATTCCTGCCACATAAATAATCATCATGTAACCAATTAGCTGCCAATTCATTAAAATAACCAGACCCCAAAATCCATATTTTGCATCCAACGATAATGTTGCTCCAAACATACCTAATATTCCATTTAAAATCAACTGCCAAATATATCCAAGAACAATACCACCAATTAAGTTCGGCATAAAAAATATTGTACGATATAAATTTGTTCCTTTAATTCCTTTAGTTAAGGCTAAAGCTAACGCAAATGCAAATACATTGATTGTAACAACAGATACAACTGTAAACTTCACAGTAAAAAGGAGTGCATTTAAAAAGTCTTTATTCTGAAAAGCTTTCACATAATTTTCAATTCCTACTAACTGTGCATCCGTAACAGTAGTAAATTTACAAAATGATAGATAACCACCTACGAAAAATGGTAACAAAAACGATATAAAAAATGCAACCAGCGTTGGCAATGCAAATACAGGAAAATATTTTTTTAATGTCTTCTGCATAGTAAAGATCCTTTCCTTGTACATTTTCTGTAAAACCTCTTCTATTTTACAGAAAATTTATAAAACTCTGTCCCACTCTATCATTAAAGATAACTATGAAAAAGTGGGACACCCTATTGTTATATACTATATTTTATTGTAATGCTTCTTTTTCTGTTGCCCATTCCTCAACTGCATCTTTCTTCACATCTGCCCATTTCTTTGTGCCCTGTGCGTATTCCAATAAAGAAGCGCCAAAATCATCTTTCCATGTCTGACTTGGGAATGTTGTATATATCCATCCTAAACTTGTAAGGGAATCATCATCCATATTTTGTTTTATAATCTTTGCAAGTGGATCATTTGGAACTTCATCTTCTCCAAATGTATCAAATGGTGAAATAAATCCAAGTTCATTAATTACGTAGTCTTTTCCTTTATCTGATGAGAATACCCAATCAATAAAATCTAACGTTGCCTGTTGATCCGCTTCACTTGCTTTACTATTAATACACCAGAACCCTTCTGTACCAATACATAATCCCTGATTTTCTTCTCCATCAACACCTGTATAAATTGGTAAATATTTAATATTATCCTCTGTTACAGTATTACCATCAACTCCTTTAATCTGATTCCATGCCCAGTTTCCATTCTGTACCATTGCAACTTTTCCAAGTGCAAATTCTGCCATAGAATCATCAACTGATTTTGCTCCTAACTGCTTAGGATCTGTACAAGAATTATTCAAATATAAATCAAAGATATTTTTAAAATTATCAGAATAAGTAAACTCAAGTTTATCTTTATCCTGAACATCATCATCCTTATACTCATAATAAACAGGAACATTCATTGTATGTGTTTGCCATCTCCAATCTTCCCCTGCTTTTAGTGATGTAGAAGCAAATACACCTTCAATTCCCAATTCATCTTTTTTATTCTGCATATCTTCAACTACAGCTTTTAATGTATCAAAATTTTTAATCTCATCTGCTGATGAAATATCAACTGCTTTATCTGAAAGTGCAAAATATTTTTGCATAATCTCATCATTGTAAAGAATTCCATATCCTTCAACTACATACGGAAGTCCATATACCCCTTCTCCATCTTCACCTTTAATCGCAAGATCTTTATTAATCAAGTGACTGTAAATGTCTGTATCAGACCAATCAGCACAATACTGCTGCCATGTCTGATATCCAATCTGACCATTAATCTGGAAAAGTGTCGGTGCATCTTTTTTGGCCATTTCTGATTTTAGCGTCTGCTCATAAGTTCCTGATGCCGCAGTCTGAACTTTTACTTTGACCCCTGTCTCTTCTGTATAATCTTCTGCAATATCTTCCCAAACTTCTGCAACCTCAGGTTTAAAATTCAAGAAATACACGCTTCCTTCACTCGAAGAAGCATCTGCACTTTTACTTCCGCTTCCACATCCGGCAAGCAATCCCATCGTCATTGCCGCTGTTAATAATACCGCTGTTACTCTTTTTTTCTTCATAGTTTTACCCTCCTATATTCCGTTTGCAAAAACGTTACCGGTAACGTTTCCGTTCCTTGCCTAAAAGATAGCACAATATGTTTATAATTTCAATAAAAACATATTGTGCTTAACCACTTTTTTCTATTTATTACAAATTTATTATTCTATTTTTATATAATCTGCACAATTTTCGTTCACAATAAATTATTTTTTCTTTGCTATTATCGATCTCATTCCTACCACTAACCAGAATAACGCAAAGCAAATTGAGAAAATTGTTACTCCTACGCCTCCTGTTCCGCCTTTTTTTATTGCCTCCTTTTTATCAAGTGTACCTTTCATTACACTGTCAGCCATCTTTGGTGCTGCCTTTAATGTCTGACCGTCTTGTATTCCAATTGCTGTCACCTTCTGCCCTGTTTTTAAACCGGCTGCAGAATAATTATAACGAAAATCATTTTCCTTAAGAGCTCTCTGGCACTGTTCCAAAGGTTCTATGAAATGAGTCGGCGAATGTTTTTTATCCGGCATATAAGCATAGCCCGCTTCTTGTAGCTCCGCCTCATCATACTTCGCCCATACTGTATCTGTTCTGATATTCTCAATAAAATCAGATGATAACGTATAATTACCTATTTTTCCTTCTCCCTGATATGCAACACTACCCATTACCGGACTCCATTCCAAAACACCATAAAGTTTTTCCGTTGCTGTCATATCTTCTTCATCTTTTTGGCTGGATCCTTTATTTAATTTCATCGTTTGTTTCGAACGTGAAACACGAATATTATCGAAGGATATTCCGATTTCATCATCATATGCTGGCTTTGTCAATTCAAATGTTCCGCATACAATCACTATTTTTCCATCATTTTTTTCATCGATTGCGTCTTCTCCAACATAAACAGCATCCTTCAATACAGATTTTGTTTTTGGATTATCAAGGAATATCATTTTTATCGTCGCTATGCTAAAAAAGATACCGAGGATTAAACAAAAAACACCTGCTATTTTTTTGAACATTCTTATCACACATCCTTTCTTCTGAGATTCGAGTTGAAATATGCAAAATCCTGTTTTTTTCAATTATATTGTCACATATTTATATAGATATGCCACTATCACTTGCGATAGGAACTTGTAAAACATCAAACAAAATTAATAGAAAGTGGTTTTCGTCTTTTTCTTGATTTGTGGTGTATCGTGATTGAAATAGGTGGAGCGATGAGAAGATGGGAACTCTCAGTTATTTGCTTGCATAGATGCTCTTTTGGCAGCTGATATATCTGCAATACCTTAATATTCTCTGTCGTAGATACTCTTTTGGCAACTGATGTATCTGCAATACCTTGATATTCACTGTTGCAGATGCTCTTTTTTAGACCAATGTATCTGCGACTTGCTTTTCTTTGAACCTACAGATACTTTTCAGCCCGCCTATCATGTACAATTGCATCTACATCTCACATTTTCGATAACGTGAGGATGCTTCTCATTAAAATTACGCATCCTACCTTGCTCTTTCTATACTTTGAGGATACTTCCCATCCAAATTTTGCATCTTCAATCCCCCAAAATCCACTATCGCAGATATCATTGCTTAATATCCTTTGAGTTCTATTTACAATCACCAGTTCAACTGGTGGTTTATTATTATCCCTCCTAAGGGCTGTCCTACTGCTCACCCCAAAGGGCGGATATCGCAAGCACTCTTACTGATCCGCTATAAAGCGGTACCTCTTGAATCTTCTTTTCTTGACTCTTCATTTACACCAATAGACTTTTGATATATACTTCTAGTAGAGTGGAATAAGTGAGTTCAATTGCATCACAAGAAAGCCGTTGAAGAGCGAATGGAAAGAGATTCTATATAAGTTTCCTTATAACTGTCAATACTCATTAAAAGAAAGGATGTGTTATTATGCCATTACCACAGCCAACCAGAGAATATAATATTGATGATATTTATACACTTCCAGAAGGACAGCGTGCTGAATTAATTGATGGACAAATCTATATGATGGCACCACCAACCAGACGACACCAACAGATATTATTGTCTATCAGTCGCAAGATTGCCGATTATATCGACAGCAACGGCGGTCCATGTGAGGTCGATATTGCCCCATTTGCGGTATTTTTGAATAAGGATGATAAAAACTATGTCGAACCCGATATAAGCGTTATTTGTTCTCCAGATAAACTCACAGATAAAGGGTGTGTGGGTGCGCCGGATTGGATTATTGAAATTGTCTCTCCGGGCAGTCGCCGGATGGACTATTACACTAAATTATTCAAATATCGTACTGCAGGTGTTCGTGAATATTGGATTGTCGATCCAGACAAGAACAGAATCACAGTTTACAATTTTGAATCCGAAGATACCGGAGAGTACACGTTTTCTGATTCTATCGAAGTTGGTATTTATGACGATTTAACAATTGATTTTGATTCAATGGATTTTTAAGCGGTTTAATCAGGCGATAAAGAATAATGTTGCAAATTTTCCAACAGACTTGAATCCTGTTTCCAGATATGCTATATTGAAAATACGAAGAGGGAAACCGCAAGCGGCTACCCGGTTATAATGTTAAGCTATTATACAATAGCCGTCACTATTTGCGGTAGTGGCGGCTATCTTCGTTTGTCCTTGAAAATCTCATAGCAAAGACCTACAAGGGCAACAATGAATATACAGAACTGAATCATGTCAGAATATGTAATCATCTTATCGCCCTCCTTTCTTTCGTCTGGAGGGTGTTTTTATCCCTCCGTAAAGAGGGGCAGCCGCCCGGCTTTGGTTTCCCTGCCTGTATATTACCATGTTAGCAGCATGCAATCAACTATCATTTACCGCAACTTTGTAACAGTAACACAGTAACCAACACCTCACAACAAACCGTGAATTTCACGAATCGTCTTGAATCCTGCTACCAGATATGTTATCTTTAAGACACAAAAAGAGAACAACCGCCCACAAGGTGGGTTGACCTCAATGTAAATCGGAAATTCATAGAATCACCACTCCATCGCTCGCCAAAGTTCCGGGGTGGTTTTTCTATGCCTTAGATGCGTTGCTGGTCACAAGAGCCGGTTAGGGACGGGGTTTTCTGGCTCTTTTCGGCGCCAGTTAGCAATTATTCTGTTTAGGTTAATGAAAGTAAACCAAGGATTTGCTTATATAAAATACTATATGATATATACTGGCAATGTTACCGCCTCCATACTGGCAACGGGAAGGAGGTGTTCATTATGGATTTGGCATTATCTTTTATTGTCGCTGTTGCGGCTGGTGTAGTTTGCCACTATATCATCAAATGGTTAGATGGCGACAAATAGCCGGTAACTAGCCTGTGGAGTTAAGCCTTTCCACATCAGAATTAGGAATAGAAAAACCCTCGGATG
>OLGY01000365.1_pt1 | contig 33997 bp, 30 predicted proteins | sample 1605951 | NCBI WGS metagenome assembly OLGY01 (sample SAMN03283280) | human gut metagenome | biome: human-associated habitat; material: feces | host: Homo sapiens | place: Peru | collected 2012
CTTACACTGTTTTTGAATTGTTAAAACCGTGTAAAGTAAATCTGTATTAAGTCAAAGGGGTTAATAGCACTATAAAAAATTTGGCGGAAAGGAAAATATTTAGTTACTTTGCTGAACGTTGCGCCCCACGTACATGAATCTTAAACATTAACAATAAAAATACTCAGACAAATGTTTTCCGGTATAGTAGAAGAAATGGCTACTGTCGTTGCCATCAAAAACGACAAGGAGAATGTAGACTTCACGCTGACATGCTCGTTCACTAACGAACTGAAAATCGACCAAAGCGTAGCTCATAACGGCGTTTGCCTGACCGTTGTGTCTATCGAAGGCGACAACTACACGGTGACGGCTATGAAAGAAACGCTCGACCGATCTAACCTCGGACTGCTCAAGGTAGGCGACAAGGTGAACGTAGAGCGCTCGATGATAATGAACGGCAGACTCGACGGACACATCGTGCAGGGTCATGTAGACGGCACAGCCAAGTGTATAGACATGCGCGATGCCGACGGTTCGACTTATTACACATTCGAATACGAGTTTGACAAGGCTATGGCCGAGCGCGGATACTTCACCGTTGACAAAGGTTCGGTTACGGTCAACGGCGTTTCGCTGACCGTTTGCAATCCTACAGCCAACTCTTTTACCGTGGCTATCATCCCCTACACCCACGACAACACCAACTTCTGCAACATCAGCGTAGGCACTACTGTTAATATCGAATTCGATATTCTGGGCAAGTACATTGCACGCTTGCAGCAGTTGAAGTAGAAAAAACTACCCAGCCCCCAGCCCTACCCCCGACCCCTCCCCCGTAGGGAGGGGAGTGATATGCAACGTTTGTTACATACAATCAGCTAAATCCTCAAATAGTAATGCTATTCACTCCCCTCCCTACGGGGGAGGGGCAGGGGGAGAGGCTTTTTTTTCTTACTTCCCCAATAAATGTTAATATACCACACCCCTAATAAACTTTTCCACAACCTAATACATCCAATAATCAGAAATAGACAAAGAGAGAGAGTTATAGAGATTAAGATTCAGAAAACATTAACAAAACCACATTTATTATGAGAAAGATTGGGATGACTTGCCTGGCAGGACTTTTCCTGCTGTCAATGTCTACAGAATGTATGGCACGACAATGGTCGCTTAAGGACTGCATCAACTATGCCATTGCTAACAACATTCAGCTACAGAAAGCCAAACTTCAAGAATATTCTGCTCTTGAGGATGTGAAGCAGAGCCAGTCGGCACTGCTGCCGTCGCTCAGCCTGTCGACATCGCAGAATGTATCGTACAATCCCTGGCCCGAGAAAGGGTCGGCTATGATTGCTGGCAACAAGGTACAGTCGAAGGTAGACAAGGTCTACTACAACGGTTCGTACTCGCTGATGGGCAACTGGACCGTATGGAACGGCAACAAGAACCAGAACACCGTAAAGCTCAACAAGCTTTCTGCCGAGCAGGCCAAGCTCGACTCTGCCGTTACTGCCAACAACGTGCTGGAGCAGATAGCACAACTGTATGTTCAAATTCTCTACTCTAACGAGGCTATAAACGTGAGCAAGGAGAGCCTGAAAACAAGTCAGACCAACGAGGAGCGCGGCAAGACTATGGTGAATGTAGGCAAGATGAGCAAGGCCGACCTCGCACAGCTAACAGCCCAGCGAGCCCAGGACGAATACAGCATAGTTGAAGCTGAGAGCAACCTGCGCAACTATAAGCGACAGCTCAAACAGTTGCTGCAGATTACCAACGACGAGGAGTTTGACATTGCAATTCCTTCTACTACCGACGAGATGGCACTTGCCACAGTCCCAGCACTCAACGACGTGTACACAGCATCCATTGAGCAGCGTCCGGAGATAAAGAACGCTATGTTGGGCATTGAAAGCAGCGACCTAAGCGTGAAGATTGCCAAGGCAGGCAAGCTGCCTACAATCGGACTGAGTGCCGGACTCTCTACCAACACTTCGTCAATGAGCAACAATGCTTGGGGCTCGCAGCTCAAGAACAACTTCACTGTGGGCGGTGGCGTTACTGTAAGCATTCCGCTGTTTGACAATCGGCAGACCAAGACTGCTGTCAACAAGGCAATGATTCAGAAGCAGAACTATCTGCTCGACTTGCAGGACAAGCAGACCACTCTATACTCTACCGTTGAGAACTACTGGTTGCAGGCTGTGACCAATCAGAACAAATTCAAGGCAGCACGTGTTTCGACCGAGAGCGCTCAGGCAAGCTACGAACTGCTGTCGGAACAGTTCAAGCAGGGACTCAAGAACATCGTTGAGCTCATGACCGGCAAGAACAACCTTCTGCAGGCACAGCAAAACGAATTGCAAAGCAAGTATCTTGCTATTCTCAACCTCAACATGCTGGAGTTCTACAAGACTGGAGAGATAAAATAGAAAAGAAAGCCCCACCCCTAACGAAGCCCTACCCCTAACCCCTCCCCCGTAGGGAGGGGAATGGTATGTAATGATTGCTACATTTAGATATAAATTAATTAGAGACAAATAAGAGAGATGAAAAAATTAAGCAAGTTATGGCTTGTAGTGGCGGTTGTCATTATTGTAGCCATTGTCGCTTGGGCATTGTCGGGCGGCAAGAAAGAAGAACAGATTACGTTTGACACGGCTGCTGTGGCACCGGCAAACATCATGAACAGCATCACCGCCACGGGTACTATCGAGCCTGTCACTTCGGTAACGGTGGGTACTCAGGTGAGTGGTATTGTCAGCAAACTCTATGTCGACTACAATTCTGTAGTGAAGAAGGGCCAGGTGATTGCCGAACTCGACAAGACCAACCTTATGAGCCAACTCAATTCGGCAAAGACACAGCTCGCTACAGCACAGAGCCAGCTCAACTATCAGACCACAAACTTCAACCGCTATAAGACTCTCTACCAAAAAGGACTTGTAGCTGCCGACGATTTCGACAACGCCAAGCTCTCATATACTCAAGCCAAGGAGCAGGTGGCATCGGCAAAGGAAGAGGTGCAGCGCGCACAGACCAACCTCGGTTATGCTACCATCACATCGCCGATAGACGGCATTGTACTGTCTAAGTCGGTAGAGGAAGGTCAGACTGTTGCCGCAAGCTTCTCTACTCCAGAACTGTTCACTATCGCCCAGGACCTCACAAACATGCAGGTTGTGGCCAATGTCGACGAGGCAGACATAGGCGACGTTAAAGAAGGCGAACGCGTTTCGTTCACCGTCGACGCTTATCCCGACGACACTTTCGAGGGTACTGTAAAGCAGGTGCGACAGGAAGCTACTACTACCAATAACGTAGTGACATACGAGGTAGTTATCTCTGCACCCAATGCCGACCTCAAACTCAAACCGGGTCTGACAGCCAACGTCACCATCTATACAGCCGAACGTAAGGGCGTGCTCTCAGTTCCGTCAAAGGCTCTGCGATTCACTCCGCAGAAGGAGACTGTAGGCAAGATGAAGATTGTAGACCAGACTGGCAATGCCAAGAACAAGATATGGTCTATTGAGGGCAACAGCATCGTAGCCCATAAGGTGAACATCGGCATGACCGACGGCACAAACACACAGATTCTTAATGGCATTTCAGCTGGCGTTAAGGTTGTTACCGGTCTAAATGTTACGGGAGGTGAGCAGGATGACACGCAGGCTGATGCTGGAGGCGAGAAGAGCCCATTCGCTCCCGGCCCTCCGGGAAAGAACAAGAAGAAATAAAAAGTCCTAACAAAAATACTCAAATACAGAAGCTAACCACTCCCCTCCCTATGCGGGAGGGGCAAGAGGGTGAGGCTTCATTCCTATACATTATTATATATATGGACGAAAAGAAAGTAGTAATAGAACTCGACAACGTAAAGCGCGACTTCATCGTAGGCGATGAGACTGTACATGCGCTGCGCGGAGTGTCGTTCAAGATATACGAAGGCGAATTCGTCACGATCATGGGTAAGTCGGGTTCGGGCAAGTCTACGCTTCTTAATCAGCTCGGATGCCTCGACACACCCAGTTCGGGCGAATACTATCTCGACGGAGTGTCGGTCAGGAAGATGTCGAAGTCGCAACGCGCCGTACTGCGCAACCGTAAGATTGGATTCATATTCCAAAACTACAACCTTCTGCCGAAAACTACAAGCGTTGAAAACGTTGAGTTGCCGCTGATGTACAACACCGAAGTTGGTGCCAAGGAGCGCGAAGAGCGTGCAATAAAGGCATTGCAGGCAGTTGGATTGGGCGAACGATTGTATCATAAGTCGAACCAGATGTCGGGTGGACAGATGCAGCGCGTAGCCATAGCTCGTGCATTGGTGAATGACCCTGCGGTGATTCTGGCAGACGAGGCAACCGGTAATCTCGATACACGTACATCGTTCGAGATTCTTGTACTCTTCCAAAAGCTGCATGCAGCGGGCAGAACCATCATCTTCGTGACTCACAATCCCGACATTGCCAACTATTCCTCACGCAACATCATGCTGCGCGACGGACACGTGATAAGCGACGAGTACAACCACAACATACAGTCGGCAGCCGAAGGTCTGGCAGCATTGCCAGCCAACTCGGACGAGTAACAATAATGTTTAATGAATAATGTTTAGTGTTTAATTGGAAAGAATACAAATGCATTTAATTGACAATTAAGCAAGCAAACATTAAACATTAAAAACCAAACATTAAGAAAATGAATTATAGCAATCTTTTAAAGATAGCCCTCCGCGCAATCGCTGCCAACAAGTTGCGCTCATTCCTCACTGCCCTCGGCATCATTATCGGTGTGGCATCGGTCATTACGATGCTTGCCATTGGCCAGGGTTCGAAGAAGAGCATCCAGGCTAACATTGCCGAGATGGGCTCTAATATGATCATGATCAGCCCGGGTGCCGACCGCGGTCCGGGTGGTGTAAGGCAGGATGCCTCGTCGATGGAGACTCTCAAACTGACCGATTATCAGTCGATAAAGGATGAGTGCAACTTCATCAAGGGCATAAGCCCTACAGTGAACAGCAGCGGACAGTGGATTTACGGCAACAACAACACGCCGTCATCTATATATGGTGTCAATCAGGATTATCTGGAGATCAGACAGTTGTCGGTTGACGAAGGCGAAATGTTCACCGATGCCGACATCAAGGCAAGCGCTAAGGTGTGCATTCTCGGACAGACTGTTGTGGACAATCTGTTCCCCGACGGTTCTGACCCAGTAGGCAAGGTGGTTCGATTCAATTCTATCCCGTTCCGTGTTATCGGCGTATTGAAGAAGAAGGGCTACAACTCTATGGGTATGGACCAGGACGATCTGGTGCTTGCTCCATACACTACAGTTATGAAGCGTATCAAGGCTCAGACCTATCTCGGAGGCATCAACTGCTCGGCAATAACCGAAGACCTTACAAGCAAGGCCATTGACGAGATAACTTCTGTGCTGCGTCGCAACCATAAACTGAAGGATGCAACAGACACGCAAGCTGCCGACGACGATGATTTCAACATCCGTTCGCAGGAGGAACTTGCAAGTATGATGAACTCTACCACCGACATGATGACCATACTATTGGGTTGTGTGGCTGGCATATCGCTCATCGTGGGCGGTATCGGTATCATGAACATCATGTATGTGAGTGTAACCGAGCGTACACGCGAGATTGGTCTGCGCATGTCGGTTGGCGCACGTGGCATCGACATACTCAACCAGTTCCTCATTGAGGCTATACTGCTCAGTGTCACTGGCGGACTTATAGGTGTAGCATTGGGAGTCGGCGCATCATACGCCGTTAAGTTCATAGCCCACTGGCCCATCTACATTCAGCCTTGGAGCATTATCATGAGCTTCGCCGTATGTACATTCACCGGAGTGTTCTTTGGATGGTATCCGGCAAAGAAGGCTGCTCAGCTCGACCCGATTGAAGCAATACGATACGAATAATATAAAAGTAAAAAGGTAAAAGAGTAAAAAAGTAAAAAGATAAACTTGAGCGTTTGGATTTTTTCATTACTGAAAAATCTAATCGCATCCCATTCTTTTTACTTCTTTACTCTTTTACCTTTTTACTCCTTTACCTTTTTACCCTTTTACTTTTTTACTTTTCCAATATTTCTTCCGGTGTACTAACAAGCGTTGTTGCTCCATGTTCCAATAGAAATTCCTTGTCGCGAAATCCCCACAGCACACTGATACAAGGCATTCCCGAGTTGCGTGCCGTATCAATATCCACATCGCTATCGCCTATATACACAGCACGTTCGGCAGTAACTCCAAGTTGGCGCATTGCTTCCAACACTGTATCTGGGGCAGGTTTCTTGCGAATGTCCTCACGTTCGCCAATAGCTACAGGCACGAGGTCGCCGAAGAAGTGACGGCACAGTTCCTGAGTAGCGGCATAGAACTTATTGCTTACCACAGCAACTTTCTTTCCCCGTTTGCGCAACTCCTCAAGCATCTCCATCACACCGTCGTATGGTTTGGTTGTATCAAGATTGTGCTGCATGTAATGCTGACGGAAATCAGCATAGGTCTTGTCAAACTTATCGTTGTCAAGTCCGCCGGGAATGGCGCGTTCCATAAGTTTCTTCACACCATTGCCAACAAATCGTCTTACCTCATCAACGGTACGCTCAGGCATGCCGTTGGTGCGCAATGCATAATTGCAACTCGCTGCCAAATCACCAAGAGTAGACAGCAACGTACCGTCAAGATCAAAAATATAAGTATTGTACATATATATTAATGTATTTATTACTGCGAAATTACTTATATTTTATCTAAAAACGTGAGGAAAATACAAATAATTTTAAGCCCGAAAAGTTAATAAGCCATTCTTTTGCCCTAACATTTTTTTATTGTACCTTTGCGCCAACGTTTAAATACCAAACACATCATGAAAAGAAAAAACAACACAAAGCGAAACGTCATTATACTGGCGTGCGCATGTTTGGGCATCATAATAGGTGCTGCATACATGTTCTTCTTCTCTGCCTTGCTCGTTGGCAATGATACCAAATATGTATACATCGACAACGACGACACTATCGACTCGGTTTACACAAAGCTGTCTGAGTTCTCAAGCAAGGGCACAAAGATGACTGGCTTCAAGATGCTTGTCAACAATAGCAAGTATGCCGATAACATTCGCACCGGACGTTATGCCGTTCGTCCCGGTGAAGGCTCGTTTGTTGTGTTCCGCCATCTGAAGAACGGATTGCAGACTCCGGTGAATCTTGTTGTACCGTCAGTACGCACCGTTGACCGCTTGGCTGCCGAGTTCTCAAAGAAACTTATGCTTGATAGCGCTACCATATATCACGCACTTGCTGATGAAGCAACATGTCAGAAATATGGATACGACACCACTACAATAGCAGCTATGTTCATACCTAACACATACGATATTTACTGGAACGTAAGTACAGAGAAGTTGCTCGACCGTATGCACAAGGAATGTAAAAGGTTCTGGAATGCTGAGCGCAAAGAGAAAGCCCAAGCGATGAAGTTGTCGCCCGTTGAAGTGAGCACACTGGCAAGTATCATTGATGAAGAAACCGCCAATGATGGTGAGAAACCAATGGTAGCCGGAATGTACTACAATCGATTGATGCTGCGCAACGCCGAATATCCCAACGGTATGCCACTCCAAGCCGACCCGACAATTAAGTTTGCATGGAAACGATTCGACTTGAAGCGAATATACAACAATCTGCTATACATCAAGAGTCCTTACAACACCTACAAGAATCCCGGACTCCCCCCAGGACCAATCCGTATTCCGTCTATTGCAGGTATTGACGCAGTGCTGAACCACGTACACCACGACTATATATACATGTGCGCCAAGGAAGACTTCAGCGGCACTCACAACTTTGCACGTACTTATCAGGAACACCTTCAAAATGCCAAACGTTACAGTCAGGCACTGAATCAGAGAGGAATAAAATAATAAAAAAGAAAAATTAGAAGTAAGGGAATAAAAAAAGTAAACCTTATAAAATATCAAATGCCGGTTGCTTCACAGCGGCCGGCATTTTTATCAATAGGTATTAGTCCTTTTCTTAAGGTAAAAAGATTGTATTCAGGATAACACCACAAAGGTAGGGCTTTAGATTTGAATGTGCAAATTAAAATATATGCTTTAAAGCATAATTTGAAGAAAATCATCTGCCAAATCTACACATCCTTACTTACAGTCCTGTTCAAGGATGTTTCTTACCGATAATTTTGGATTCTGCTTTGCCAGTCGGTCTACCATTGCGGTGTACTTGGTGTTGAAAACCTTGCGTCCCAACAATCTATTTACCGTCCACATTATTTTGCCCATGTGTATGTCGCGCTCCTGCTGCGTACTATTCTCGAAGTTGCGCAGCGGATAAAGGCTCAACAGATAAAAACTCATACAGTCGGGCACTATCTGCTCACGCGTCATCTGCTGACGCTGCTCTTCAGTGTAGAAACGACGGTATGGTTCAAAATCCTTGCCTAAGTACTTGTCAAGTGATATGCCAATGGTGTTGTCGCCTATCACAATGCTTTGATTGAGCGCACTTATCTGGGTATATATTGTGGGAATCTTTATCTCTGGACATATCTTCTGAAGTTTCTTAAACGCATCGCTCAATTGAGTGTTGATGTCGTTCATATTGGCATACTGCATATCTGTCTCAGCTATGATAGTCTGAAGAATCGTATCCTGATAGAAATTCAGAAGTTTTGTGTTAATGCCTGCATCATTCACCTCGCCCAACTGCAGTATATCCTCAATAAGCATACGCGTCTGTTTGGGGTAGTCAATGTTCATCTGCTGAAGAGCCGAGAAATCGCCCGTAGTGAGATAACGGCTTTCAAGACGATCATAACGCTGCACCTGTACAAGCGTTGGCTGACCCTCTTCACCAAACTGTTTCAACTTAAACTCGCAAGCTGTTGAAACCAAAATGATGGCTGTTACTATAATAATATAAATCTTTCTCACAATAGGCTTCTTGTTATTCTAAAAAGTGTTCATTAACACAATGCAAAAATACTAAAAAAGTTCTTTCCAAGCAACTTTTCAGCTAAAAAAGATTAAACGGCAGATATATTTCTGCCGTTTAACCATTAAAAAACACAAAATTTGTCGAATTTTAGCCTATTCTTTAATATTTCTATACGTGCGACATCCATGTATATAATACTGCCACAATATAGAATACGGCTTTCGCATAGCGTCGGTGACTGATGTGCGCAAAGCCTGTATCTGCCTACGGTCGGCATCGAAATCTTTTCGCCACGCCTTAAAAGCCTTGCGACCATTGACCACCGCCTTGAACTCGCCAAGATTACGGTCGAGCAGCAACGACTTGAAAGCCGCCACATAGTCGAGCACTCTTCTAACGCGCATTACATGTGCCAGTTCGGCTTCAGGCAAGTTCTTGTAGAGCATCGTCAGATTGTTGCGGAAATTGAGAAATGTCTTCATCGGATTACCCTTTGGCAATGTTCCGCCTCCAACATGATACACAACACTCTGCGGAACGCAATATATCTTTCGGCCAAGATTGCACAAGCGCCAACAAAGGTCTATCTCTTCACAATGCGCAAAGAACCGGGCATCAAGTCCGCCAACACGCCAGTAGTCCTCACGGCGTATCATCAGCGCTGCTCCCGTTGCCCACATCACCTCACATGGATCATCATACTGTCCTTGATCCTTCTCTACGGTATCGAACACACGTCCGCGACAGAACGGATAGCCATAGCGGTCGATATATCCACCGCTTGCACCGGCATATTCAAACATATCGCGCGAGTGCTCAGCACGAAGCTTTGGCTGGCATGCTGCAACTTCCGGATTAGCATCCATAAAATCAACAAGACGCTCCATCCAGCCTTCAGTCACCTCAACGTCACTGTTGAGAAGCATGTAATATTCATAGTCCACCTGCTCCAACGCACGATTGTAGCCACCGGCAAAGCCATAGTTCTTGTCAAGTATAATAGTACGAACGGTAGGAAACTCCGCCTTGAGCAAGGCAAGCGAGTCGTCCTTTGAATCATTGTCGGCTACGATTATATCGGCAACGTCGGACGAGTGCTTAATTACTGAAGGAAGGAAGCGGCGCATCATTGCCACTCCATTCCAGTTAAGTATTACGATTGCAACTTTCTTCATAATAACTTTTCACTCTTCACTTTTCACTTAAACGATTTCGGCCTTCAATGCCGACTTGTCGTGATTGAAGTCGCCAAGACGAACACGAATGAGCTGGTTGTCATATTCCTCCTTAGCATCGCGTGGCGAAAGTTCTACACGCACATAGTTCTTTGTAAAACCGTGCATGGCACGTCCACGCGAAGCCTTCTCAAAGAGCACTTCCTGTTCCGTACCCTTATAGCGTGCATAGAAGTCGATACGCTTCTGCTCGCTCATTTCGAGCAATCGCTTGCTGCGCAACTTCTTTTCGGCATCGCTAACAATATAAGGAATACGCAATGCAGCTGTGCCAGGACGCTCACTATACGGGAACACATGGAGCTGGGTTACGTCAACACCATCAAGGAAATCGTAGCACTCTTCAAAACACTCCGGTGTCTCGCCACGACATCCCACCATTACGTCAACACCAATAAAAGCATCAGGCATACGCTCCTTAATCAGCGCTATCTTGCGTGCAAACAGAGCCTTGTCATAACGGCGGTGCATAAGACGCAACACCTCATCGCTACCACTCTGCAATGGCACGTGGAAGTGAGGCATGAACGCACGACTCTGAGCACAGTAGTCGATAAGCTCATCCGACAGCAAGTCGGGCTCCATACTACTGATGCGATAGCGTTCGATGCCCTCAACACGGTCGAGAGCCTTAACAAGGTCAACAAAACTCTCGCCTGTTGTCTTTCCAAAGTCACCGATATTCACACCTGTCAGCACAATTTCCTTGCCACCCTCAGCAGCTGCCTGTTCAGCCTGTGCTACAAGCGAACTAATAGTAGGGTTGCGCGAATTGCCTCGGGCGTATGGTATGGTACAATAAGTACAATAGTAGTCGCAACCATCCTGCACCTTCAAGAAATAACGTGTACGGTTGCCACGAGAGCATGACGGTGCAAACGACTTTATGTTCTTTGTCTTAACCGAGTAATAACGGTGAAGCGAATTCTGTCCTGTCTGCTGCATATGTTCGGCATCCGACTCCTTAGCAGTCCAAGCATCGCTCAAAAACTGTATAAGGTCGGCTTTCTCATTGGAGCCAAGCACAAGGTCAACACCGTCAATCTTGCTCACCCTCTCCGACTCCAATTGGGCATAACATCCTGTTACGGCCACAAAAGCTCCAGGATTGTTGCGCACCATACGATTTATGGCCTGTCGGCACTTGTGGTCGGCAACTTCTGTCACCGAGCATGTATTGATGAGACATAGGTCGGCCTTCTCGCCTTCCTTTGCCGCAACCACACCCAATTCTTGCAACATCTGACCGAATGTAGACGTCTCGGAGAAGTTGAGTTTGCAGCCCAACGTATAGTAAGCTGCCTTCTTATTCTGAAAAACTGAAGTATTTATCATTTCACATTATATATAATATATAAAAGCCAACTGTGGTTTAACAGGTGCAAAGGTAGTAAAAAGATTTTATGAATGATGTTTTGTACGCACACAAAACAACAAAAATGACGTCAAAAGTGGTATAAGAGAGGCTTGTTAAAAAGATTAACATTTGTTTACAATCTGTATCTTATTGATTTTCAATAATTTCCAAATGGGTTACAAAATTCTCAAAAAAAAAAACTAAAAAGTTGAACGTTGTATCAAAAAAATATATACCTTTGCAATGTTTTAATAAACAAATGATTGTTTTACAGATTTAAAAAAGCAAAGAAAATGAAGAAATTGGTTTTAATGTTCGTAGCTATCGCAGCTATCTCTTTCGCATCATGTGGTAACAAGACTGCAGCTCCTGCTGCTAACGCTGACAGCGATACCGTTCAGGTAGCTGACACAACTGTTGACACAACTGCTGTTGCTGCTGATACAACTGTAGCTGAGTAATAGTTAGCTCGAACAAAAAATGAGAGATTAACCGCTGACCCTCAGGGTCGGCGGTTTTTTTATGTCCTTACCGCTCCAACTATAGAATCAATATGAATACAAAGACACTTCTGACAACAGTTGCCCTGACATTCGCCTCTTTATCAAGAGCCGAAACATTCACATGTATTCCAAATAATGCAAATACCAACGCTGCAATTGCAGCCTCAACAGAGCATTGGCAAGCAGGAAAGACCATAAGCATAGCAGAAATCAAGAAAAATGGACTCGACCATTATTTCTGCAAGAAGACAATAGACAGCCAACTCTTTGCACGCATATACGGAAAGTCGTACAAAACCAACTGCACACTGCCTCGCACCGAGTTGCGCTATCTGCAGCTGTTGCACTACACAGCAGACGGACGGATAATGACTGGCGAGATGATTTGCCATAAGGACATAGCCAACGATCTGATTGAGATATTCCGCAAATTGTATGATGCACACTACCCAATTGAGCGCATGCAACTGATTGACGACTACGATGCCGACGACGTGACATCGATGAATCACAACAACACGTCGTGCTTCAACTACCGAGCAGTAGCAGGCTCGAAGAAACTGTCGAAGCACAGTTTGGGCAAAGCCGTTGACCTCAACCCGCTTTACAACCCCTACGTAAAGCACCGCCCCAACGGAAAGACAATTGTCAACCCAGAGAAAGGCCGCCAATATGCCAATCGAAGCAAACAATTCAAATACAAGATTGATCGCAACGACCTTGCCTACCGCCTGTTTACACAGCACGGATTTACGTGGGGAGGCAGCTGGCGTTCGCTAAAAGACTACCAACATTTTGAGAAATAACAGCTGTCAACCTTTTGTCATCTTAAACGTCTTTGCTCCGCTCTTCAGTATGTATACGCCTGCAAATTTACCGTTGCGCAGAAACGAGGCGTAAGACATACGTCCAAGCAACACTCCGCTAAGCGAATATACAGACACAATGGTAGATGGTGTTATGCCATTTCGTTCATCATAAACCGATTCTACCCCAACGTTGCTACTTGACAATTTCACGTTACGCCAACCGCTCCACTTTTGTGCAACTCCTCTCTTGACAGCTTGCACACGCCATTGGTACGAAACATCAGCCTGCAACGATGTGAACTCATATTCGGTATCTTTCACACCATTCACCGACACAACATCACCTGTGGCACGAGTGGCAGCAAAGTCACTCTCAGAGAAGGCACCATCGTATATACTGATAGAGTATATATAACATCTCTTTTCTGGTTGCACCCTCACACTAAAGGACTCACATTTAGGATTATCAAGAACGACCAACTGTCGTGTACCATTAGGAACAATATGTTTCCTATCAAAAACATCTCCCTCAATATCAGCAAGCGACAAATTAATCTTTGGTGTGTCTGTTTTATATGTTTTAGAAACAATACTTACTGTTACATTTAACGAATTGTTTTTACTTATCAGTGGTGATTGAATATAACCATTACCACCAGTTGACGTACCAAGCTTCATTCTGCCAGCACCCTTATAAACTTTAAATCCTTTCCATCCCTTATTAGCCATTAATTCATCAAGCTTATCACCCAAGTCCTTGGTGCCATCACCTTTACTGTCCAATCCCGTAAAGTCTTCAGCCAACAGAAGATTCTCCTTAGGCGACACACGTCCAAGTTCCTCAAGCTGAAGATTATAGCAGTCTGCCGACTCCACCTCATTCCATGAAGCACGGAACGAAGAAGCACTTGTCTGCACTGAACTCAATTCAGTAGGCACAGAAGGAGCACCGCCCATAAACAAGAACGAAATCAATCCATCCGCACTCTCAGAGATATTTGTAACCGGCTTGCCAAGCGGTGTGGTTTTATCACTATAGGTATTGTACAATATTGTAGCTGGCGTAGAACTGTCAGTTAGCGATGTATTACCCGACGTGCCGGGATAAGTATCGCCTTCAAGCGTATTCTTACTACGGTCGTTGTCAGCAGCCACAACACTAAAACGCGGATGCGACGAATCAGTATTCACGGCATTGTCTTCCCATATCAAGCTGTAATAGTCAACATGAATGACAAGCAATCCATGAGACGGCAATTCAGTGTCAAATCCTGTCTTTTGACGATTCTCTAATATAAAATACTCCCTTGGAGTATTGTCATTATATATCACATACGACTTTGGCGAATCGCTCAATGCCGGCAGGTCATACACATCAGCAGGCTTGCTCAGCACCTCTGGCTGCATCCATCCGCTCACCCAACGTTGGTATGTGTTATAACCCACCGGACGATAGCCATTGCCAGCATACGAGCCATAATCCATCACATCCCACATATCCATGCCAAAACAGTCGCCACCCGACGTATCATAAATGTCAGGCAGACCCAAGCAATGGCTGAACTCATGACAAGCCGTACCAATACCAGCCATGTCTGTTCTGCCATAGTCGTTAAGCTCGGCTGTACATCCATAAGTATTTATTCTGACCCCATTGAGAGTAAGCGAATAACCAGCAGCATGCAAGTTCCACTCATGTGGCCAAATAGTATTAGGTATCAATTCGGGCTTTGTAGCCTCACTATGACCTGCATATATCACAAAAACCTGATCCACTTCGCCGTCGCCATCCCAATCATAATCGGCAAAGTTCACCTTATCGGCAGCAAGTTTACAAGCTTCATAAATCATTCCGCCAGGATCCTTATCATTACCCTTTTCGTCATTGGCACCATAATCTGCCATATTCTTCGATACGGTCACCGGCCCGACAACGTCAAACGACAAGTCGAACTGTCCATAGCTCTGACTGTAGAAATAGTCATGCACCGAGCCAGTGTTGCCAAGTGTATTGTAGCCAACCTTATTGAAAAAGTCATTCCATTCGGCATTGTCGTGAGCCGACTGCATCTTCACATCTTGAAAATCAACAAGAATGACAAGCCCCTTTCGCTTGCCCGTAACGCCAATTCCTTCACCACCAGTAGCACCAGCCATACGTGTAAGCGGATTGCCCGAAGCTGCCATTGCAGCCTTACGTCTCGCAAGTCGCTGAAAACGAACCTCATTACGCTTTGCCGCACGCTTGGAAGCAAAGATAGCAATGCGCTCCACTTCCTTCTTATGTCCTATGATAAAAGTATTTTCAGCCTGCGTACGTTTCTTTGCATCATGAGCCATCTGTGCCGAAGCACGCAGCACACCGTCGTCAGCCATATACGCATAGCAATAAGCCTTGTCAGCGTTCATTACTATCGGCATTCCATCTTCGGTACACATAAAGTGGAAGTTCTCGTCGCCACGCATCATGACAGTAATCATGGTGCTATCCGGTTGGCGTACTTGTGTCTTACTGCGCTTTGCTGGAACAGCCGTAATAGCCAATGTACAAAACAAGGAAACTAAAAGAGTGATGTATCTATAATACTTCATGGGACTATATATAAGTTTTAAGATATATATCCACAAAAGTATAAAAAAATTAATAAACCAACAAATTTATAACTTTTTCAAACGCCGATAAATATATTTTGATTTTAAATACGTAAATTTGCGCCATCGAAATGACTGATTAAACAAAACGGAAATGAATATACTTGAATTATCACAGACACGCTTCTCGGCTCGCAAATATACCGACGAGCCCGTAAGCAGCGACGACCTCAACTATATATTGGAGTGCGTACGAATGGCACCATCGGCAGTAAACAGACAGCCCTGGAAGTTTGTCGTTGTGCGCAGTAAGGAGGCAAGAGAGAATCTTTGGCGTGCATACGACCGCGACTGGTTCCGCACCGCCCCACTCTACATCGTATGCATGAAGAACAATGACGAGTGCTGGACACGACGCTATGACGACAAGCCACATGGCGACATCGACGTAGCCATAGCCGTAGAGCACCTGTGTCTCGCTGCTGCAGAGCGCGGACTGGGCACTTGCTGGGTGTGCAACTACGACACCAACGTAATGAGCGAACTGTTCCCGTCGGACAATTATGAGACAGTTGCCATCATACCAATCGGACATATAGCCGAGGATTGCCCACGTGCTGAAAAGAAACGTAAGGCAATGGATGAGATTGTAGAAGAAATCTAACCCACAAAACAGAAATACAGATGAAAAGATTATTCATAACAGCAACGTTCATGCTGATGACCGTGATGACAATCACGGCACAGACCGCATTGAAGAAGGTATATAATGAGAACATCGACCCCATGGAACAGATTGACAAGGCTCTTGTCAAGGCTAAAGCCGAAGGCAAGTATGTAGTTTGTCAAGTAGGCGGCAACTGGTGTCCGTGGTGTTTGCGCTTTGCCGACTTCGCCGAGAAAGACCTGGCAGTCAACAAGGTGATTAACGACAATTTCGTCTACTTGCACGTCAACTACAATCCACGCAAGGCAGGTGGCGAAGAGGCAGCAAAGAGAGACGCCAAGCTGATGCAGCGTCTTGACAATCCGGCACGTTTCGGTTTTCCCGTATTCGTTGTACTTGATGCCAACGGTAAAGTGTTGCACACACAAGACTCAAGTTTTCTTGAAGAAGAAAAGAGCTACAGCGAAAAGAAGGTGCTGCGATTCTTCAACAACTGGACTCCTGCTGCTGTAGAAAACAAGAAATAAACAGTAAAGAACAACTAATAAAAGGATAATAACAAAACACTAAAGAGTATGAAAAGAAATCTTATGTACGTTGCAGTAATGGCTGCAGCAATAATGGTTTCTTGCAATGGCAAGAAGACCACCCAGAACGAAGCAAACAGCGATTCAACAAGCATAGCTGACACAACCGTAGCCAGCGAGAATGTTGACCTGACTACTGTTGCCGGCACTTACGAAGGCACTCTGCCTGCTGCCGATTGCCCGGGAATAAAGACCGTTCTCACTATCAATGCCGACAGCACATACGAGTTGAAGCAAGACTATATCGACCGTAAGGACGGACACGATGAGGCAAGCGGCGTGCTGCAGGTACTCGACGGAAACGTCCTGATGCTTGTACGTCCGTCAAGCGGCGAACATACATTCTATAAGGTCAAGGACAGCAAGAGTGTCGTTATGACCGACTCGCTCGGCAATGAAGCCGAAGGCGAAATGGCAAAGCTGTACGTGCTGACCAAAAAGTAAGAGAAACCTTTCTGAATTATAAATAAAGAAAACGGGAACAGCGGACAATCCAAGGTCTGCTGTTCCCGTTTTTCGTATCCAATCATTTATTTGTTCTTCTTAGCTTTCGCATCAAATGTGTATGTAAACCTAAGGTTTGCATAGTGGTGAATATAGTTTATCGAAGATTCGCTGCGCTGATATGCCGAGTAGTCGCTTTCGTACCAGATGTCCTTGTTGAAGATATCGTCAACATATAACGACAGCCTGCACTTGTTCTTGCAGAAACCATAGCTGATGCTTGCTTGCGACATAAGTTTGTGTCCGTTCATTGCAGACGTGGCATAACCCGAACGATAATCGTCAGACAACTGTACAAACATTTCGAACGGTGAGAGCTTCAGCGTTGCACTTATTCCGACACTATTGTACAACGGACTGCTGTTGTAGGTTTTATCGTCGTAGCGGTAGCGGTTCCACTGCAAACGGTTGAACAGCGTCAGCTGAACCTTCTCTGCTTCATACGAAAACTCTATGTTCTCGTCAATGCCAAGGCGCTTCTGCAGGTTGAGGTCGGGAATGGCGTTGGGATCGACGTTGTCAACAATCGTAAGGAATCCGTACGACTTCGACGTGAGCAATGCAAACTTGTTCATCAGTCGGAAGTAAACGCCCAAACCCTGGTCGTAGTTGAATCCGAACTTCCACATATCGCCACCCTTCACGTTCATAGGCTTCGACTCATACACACCCGTAGAGGAGTTGTAGCGATAGAGTGTGGCAACGGGATTGATGTCCTTGATGTACGATGCACTCAGTCCCATCACTATCTGCTTGCGCAGCCACATGCGGTGATAGTTGTACGTAGTGGTGTGTCTGTGCGAATTGCGCAGCAATGGGTTACCTGTAGATATTGCGAGCGGATCGATGGTGTTGCGGTAGCCGAGAGTGCTGATGAGGTCGGGCACAGTGGTGGTGTAGGCAAACGAGAGATCCATATTGCGCATACGGCTCATCTTCCACTTCAAGAATATCGACGGCTCGTAGGTCTGGCTCGTACGCACGGCTGTAGTGTCGAGCGGTCCGTAGCGGTAGTCGGTATTCTCACGATAGACGTTCCAGCTGAACTTAGGCATAATCATCAGAGCCTTCACCGGTGTGATGGTCGACTTCAGCGTCAACTGGTTGGTCCACTTGTGCATAAGATTGCTCAGAGCATTTGTAGGATCAAGCGTTGTAGGTGTGCCGCCTACTACGTTCTGCTCGTTGTTGTCGGTGAAGAAATCGCGTGTGGTGCGTGTGCGTGAATAGGTCACGTTGTCGAGAATGTTGACATACACCTTCTTGCCAAACCAATAGTCGAACGAAGCACCAAGACGTGTGCTAAGATTATGGTTGCTGCGGTCGTAATACTGCCATACTGTCTCGCTTCGCTTTTCGCGCAGATACTCCAGATTGCGGTTGATGTGTGTGTCCTCATTGGCTCCATTGATGTTGGTGTAGCCTTGCAGAGAGAACGAGCCTTTCTTGCCGAGGAAGTGCTTCCACGTATAATCGATGTTGATGCCACGTGTCTGCTGTTCGGAAGACTGATAGTTGCGATTGCGTGTGATGAGTCGTTCGTAGAGTGCGTCGCCGAGCTTGGCGGCAAGAGCAGCACTGAGCGAATGATATTCAAACTGGTTTGGCTCATAGCCATACGAGGCTCCCTTGTACTCATCGGTGTTTCGGATTTTCTCGTATGTAGCCTTCACGTTCACACTGATAGTGTTCAGCGAGTCGGTGTAGGCAAAGAGACGTGCCTGCATCTGTGGGGTTATTTTATGTTTGTAGCGATAGCTTTCTGACACGGCAAACGTGCGTTCCTGGTTGGGGAAGAAGGTCTCTGTAGACTTTCCTATTGTGTTCCAACCGTCGCTGTGTCCCATATTTGCACTGATGTCAAAACTGTTGTTGTCGAATTTGTCAGCACCCTTGGTCTGCCAGTTGTGCTGATAGTTGTACGATCCGTATTGGCTCTTACCGTCGCCGTCGATATTAGCGTTCATTGAAGAATTCATGGTTCTGTCAATATAGCGGTTGGCATTGTTTGCCTGTGCATAAACCATCTGCGGGTCGTGGTCGCTCAGCTTGCTGGCGGTGACATTAAACATGTAGCGCTTTTTGGTCTGATATTGCGCCACAACATTGCCATACCACTTGTCAAGAAAACCTGGCTTCACCTGAATGTCGAGCACATGGTCTTCATCGCCTTCATCCTTGCCTGTATGTCGAGCCAGTTCCGACTTGCGGTCGTACAGCTTCAGCTTGCCTGCCACCTCGGCTGGCAACTGACCTATAATCTGGTCGCCACCAAACAAGTTCTTGCCATTCATCATCAAGCGTATGGGTTTGTTGTTCCAGTAGAGTTTGCCGTCACGGTTCTCCACTCCTGGCAACTTTTTGATGAGTTCGTCGAGACGTGCCCCCTCCTTCAGCTTGAACGCTTCGGGATTGAACACAATAGTGTCGCCCGACATCGTGATGCGAGGCATCTTTGCCGTCACCTCCACATCCTTCAGCATAAGGGCAGTAGGCTGAAGCTTTATGATGCCAAGGTCGGTAGTGTCATTCACTTCTTTACCGTAAGCATAGTCCACCTTACGCGCATTCTTATATCCAATCATGCTGAACGTGAACATGATGCGGCCCTCCCAACTTGCGTTGAGAAAGAAGCAACCAGTGCTGTCGGTCTCAGCCTGATTCTGCATCGACCATCCTGGCTGTGGATTAATCTCGCTTCGTATTGTCGCTCCAATAAGTATCTCGCCCGTCTCGGCGTTAACAATCTTACCCTTGAACGTGTCGGCATGACAAACAGCCGACTGCACAAGGCAGAGCAATAACACAACAAAAAGTTTCTTCAATACGTTTTCCATACGCTGATTATTTTTTAATTAGGAGTCAATTATGATGTTTTGATTATATAACGTATTGAAGCATCATTTATTAACAGCATTAACCTATTTTAACAACATCCGACTAATTTTTCTATCAGTTGCAATATCTCACTGTTGACATTATTGTCATTAGCGCCATGCTTGCAATATCTTACAATGCCATTCTTGTCTACAACAATGGTCAAAGGACAGCCCTCATTGCCAACTCTTTTGGTGAAATACGTGTCATTGGCAATATGCGTCCAATTGAAGCCTTCCTTCTCCGTGATTTGCTTTACCTTGTCGACATTCTCAAAATTGGCTGAAACGAACTGCACATCAGGATATTTGTCTTTCCATGTCGAGAGCATAGGCATCTCCCTTCGGCACGGTCCGCAACCGGAATACCATACATTTATAACCGTAACACGACCTTTCAATTCTTCCTTAGTCCATGTCTTGCCATCAATATCTTTCTCAGAGAAATCATCTGGCAGAGCCTTGCCAACAATAAACTTCTCTACATCAGTTGAACTGATAAGCTTTTTCATCTTTTCAAAGTTCTGCACACCTTCCTCAAGTTGCTCACCATTAAGCACCTTCTCAAAAGGAATCTCATACTTCTTTATCGACTGCGGCACCTTGAAGTCGTCGCCCACTAAGAGATTGACAACCCGATTTCCGTCCTTATCAGCAAGAGCCATTATCGAACTGCTAATTTTAAAAGCCTCATCCATCGGCAATTCCTTAGAAAAATAATGGCCTCCAATTCTATACATTGGCACTACCTTGTCCTGTGCCATCATCTGAGATGCAACACACAACAACAAACCAAGCAGTAATAAAATCTTTTTCATACGTTGATTGTGTTTTATATCCTACCATTCATTATAGCAAGCATCACTTTGTCTTGACAATACAAATATCATGCGTCTTGCCCACTTCCCCATAGTCCATAGCTGCCTTTGAGCCACGCTTCAGCACAACGACATTTGAGATTTTCGATGGTGCAATGTCTTTCACTTCCTGAGACGTTGCTGACTTGCCATCTACTACATACAATATGTTCTCCTTGCTTGCCTTGGTGAAGATTTTCAGCACACCATTCTTCCCTTTCTCTCCGTAGGCGTTGGCTACGTCCGACCCTGGCTTGTACACATTAATAGAATTGATGTCGCCAGACTTGATATAGTTTAAAGACCCAGTGTATACCTTACCATCCAAAACAATCAAAGGCTTGGAATTAAGCATGTCCATGTCAAAGTTTGTCACTTCCACCTCTCTCTTAACTGCCTTTTCCGACTTATTTATATTGTTTCCATTTGCCAAAGTATCCTTTGTGATGTAAAGCAATTTGGTAGAAACCTTATACGGTCGGTTTCTCAGACTATCAGGCAATATTTCATCAGTATGTATAGTGTAAACATCCCCTTTGTCGTTTTTAATTACATTAAACGACAGGATCTTCTTTCCCGTGAGTTGCGAGCCGTCGAAATTCTCTATCTTCTTGCCGTTAATGATAAATACGTTCTCCTGTGCATACGAAACTACAGTAGCAAAGAGCACGATAAATGTAAGAACAAAAAACTTTTTCATAAGTATAATATTTTAAGTTGTTTATTATTTCTATCGAGAGCTAAAGGTTTTAATTGAGTGCAATAAGCTGACTGCTCAACTCATCGTCAGAACAAGAGACTATGAATGAGGCAGATGTTCCATCATCATAACATTTGGTTACAATATTAGCCTCGCCCACTTTTCTTATCTCATAACATTCCACCTGTTCATTTGGTAATGTGACTGTAGCGATGATATTATCAACACTATTGACTACACTTGGACTAACTGTAGGCAATCGCTTTTTGGTCAATCGCTTGGATTGAGTCTTACTTTGAGTGTTATTATCAACCTTTTCCTCTGTAGATTTTTCTATTGCGTCAGTATCTTGTGTCTTGACTATGCCCACATCATATTTTACCTCGTCTGCCTTTTTCGACTTTTCTACAGCAACAATTTTGTCTACAGCAGAAGTATTGTCTGTAAAAGCTGCCCATGGTCGGATAGCAACAAATGCCACTACTACTGCTGCACATGCCGCAACAGACATCCAACGCCATACATGTAATGTATGTTTTGGCATTATCTGCGCTGCAGAGGGTTCAACAGCTATATCAGATGTGAGCATTGCATCAAGCTCCGCATTGCTGAAGTTGTAATCATCAGTCTTGAAGCTACGAAACATCTCCTTATACACTTGCCATTCCGCAGGAATATCATCAGCTGTATCGAAGTATTCTGCAAGCCGTTGTTCCTCAAGTTCAGTAGTCAGACCATCAACAAACTTGCCCAACAGTTTTTCTATATATTCTCTTGAGTATTTCATTGTTTTGCCTTTTTAAGATTCTTAATAAGTTCTGTTCGTGCCTTGCTTATCATTCCACGCACCGAGCTTTCCGTAGTACCAAGTATACGTGCAATATCTGCATACGGCATATTCTCGACGTTGCGCATCCGTATAATGGCACGATGCCTGTCGCTAAGTGCTCTGATACTCTGTTTCAGCATACGGTCACTCTCTTTAATCTCCAGTTGGTTGTGCGGATTGTCAGCATTAGCCACATATCCAACCTTCTCTATCTGCACATTACACCTTGCGTCACGAAGCATGTTAAGCGATACATTTCTACACACAACCGAAGCCATGTGCTGCATCTTTGTAGCATCCGCTATACGCTCACGTACAGTCCACAGTTTCAAGAGAGTTTCCTGAACAGCATCCTCAGCGTCAGAGCCATTACCAAGATAGTGCATTGCCTGCTTGAGCAAATCATCGCGCAGCCTCTCTGCACCATTCACAAACTCTTGTATTTCCACGTCATTTCTTTCTATTTGTTTTTACATCAATAATAACACAAGAGTTATTATTTCGCTACGCAAAACTAATATTTTTTATCATAAATCTCGATTATTATTAGTAAATTTGCCACATATAATATATAGTTACAGTCGTCAACCCGTAAATACTTTTCCATTATGAGATATCTTGACCCCAAAGCCGACCTTACTTTCAAAAAGATATTCGGCGAACATAAGGATTTGCTCATCAGTCTTCTTAATGCTCTGTTGCCATTGGCTGACGACGAGCAGATAGATAGTGTGGAGTATCTCTCGCCCGAACTTGTGCCCGACACTTATGTAGGCAAGAACAGTATAGTAGATGTAAGATGCCGCGACGTGAAGAACCGTCAGTTTATTGTTGAGATGCAGATGCTGTGGACAGAAGCTTTCAAGCAGCGCGTGCTGTTTAACGCTTCCAAGGCCTTTGTGCGCCAACTTGACAAAAAGCGCAAGTATGAATTGCTTCAACCTGTCTACTCACTCAATCTTGTAAACGAAATCTTTATAAAGGAATACCCCGATGAGTTTATACACAACTATAATGTTGTGCACGAGCTGCATAGCAACGAGATTATCGACGGACTGCATTTCACATTCGTAGAGCTTCCCAAGTTTCAGGCTCATTCCATAAAAGAAAAGAAAATGGCTGTGCTGTGGCTTAGGTTCCTTACAGAAATTGACGAACAGACAAAGGAAGTGCCGCAAGAACTCTTGGACAATCCAGAAACCTCAAAGGCATTGAAAACTGTAGAGGAATCTGCTATGTCGAAAGACGAGCTACTTGCCTACGAGGACTTTTGGGATAAACTTGGCGCAGAACGCCTGCTGTTTGTTGATTCCAATAGGAGAAGCATGGAGGAAGGCAGAGAGGAAGGACGTAAAGAGGGAAGAGAAGAAGGACGCAAAGAAGGACTAAAAGAGGGTCGTGCTGATGTGGCAAGAAATCTATTAAGCATAGGAATGACATTAGAAGACATTGCCAAAGTTACCGGGCTGGAGATACATGATATTGAACAGCTGAATAATTAAAAAAGAAGACAATAAAGAGTAAAAAGACTTCGTATCATGCCATGAAACGGTCGTATCATGCCATGAAACGGTCGTATCATGCCATGAAACGGTCGTATCAAGCCATGAAACGGTCATTTCAAGGCATGATACGATCATTTCAAGGCACAGGACCCTACCGGATACTTATTTAAACAGCGCATGAGTTATTGTTTCGTTATGCGAAATTAATAAAAATCTAAATATAAAGTTGCAAGTTCGGCCATTTATTTGTAACTTCACAACGAAATATTTAAACCACAAGGCTATGGAGATGCAAGAGACAAGAAAGTATCCGGTTGGAATGCAGACCTTTGCGGATATCATAAATGACAACTATATGTATGTAGACAAGACAAAATATATAGTTGATATGATGAAGAATGGTTCCAAGTATTTGTTTCTGAGTCGCCCACGACGATTCGGCAAATCTCTTTTTGTCTCAACTCTTAAGGCTTATTTCGAGGGCCGCAAGGAACTGTTTGACGGTCTTGCCATTTCCGACTATGAGAAGGAGTGGGTGAAGCATCCGGTGCTTCACTTCGACATGAGCACGGCGAAGCACATGGATGAGAAAGGTCTTCTTAGCGAATTGAATCTTAAACTTCAGGAATATGAAAAGATATACGGACGTGAGGATGGAGCGGAAAATCCCAACCAACGTCTGCAATATCTTGTAATGCGCGCTTGCGAACAAACTGGACAGAAGGTTGTTCTTCTTATTGACGAATACGATGCTCCGCTGCTTGACGTGGTACACGAGAAAGACAACTTGCAGGCATTGCGCCAAATAATGCAGAATTTCTATAGTCCAATTAAGTCGCTCGACCCTTACCTTAAGTTTGTGTTCATTACCGGCATTACCAAATTCTCTCAACTAAGCATCTTCAGCGAGCTTAACAACCTCGACAACATAAGCATGTACGACCATTACTCTGCTATCTGCGGCATAAGCAAGACAGAACTGCTTACGCAGATGAAGCCTGATGTAGAATTGCTTGCCAAAGCCAATGGCGTAACATTCGAAAAAATGGTGGCTGAGCTTACAGATTTTTACGATGGCTATCATTTCAGCGAACACGCAGAGGATGTTTTCAATCCGTTTAGTCTTGTCAAGGCTTTACGAAACAAGAAGGTTGCTGCCTACTGGTTCAGTTCGGGTACGCCGAGTTATCTGATAAAGACCTTGCAGAAATATCATGTAGGCGTGATGGACATAGAGAAGAAAAGCGCATCTATTGACGACTTTGACGTGTCGCCAGAACAAATGACTTCTGCCTTGCCTCTTCTCTATCAGAGCGGTTATCTCACAATAAAGAAGTATAATCCTATACTACAGAAGTACCAGCTTGACTATCCTAACAAGGAGGTGCGCATAGGTATGGTCAAGTCGCTTGCGCCTAACTATCTGTCACCAATACAGCTGGACAACAACGGCTTCGTTTTTGATTTTCTGGAGAATCTGTTAGACAACAATATGGATGGGGCTTTGCAGAAGATGCAGGCGTATCTTGCAAGCATATCCAATCAATTGTCAAATAAGAACGAGCGCGACTTCCAAACCGTGTTCTATCTCATCTTCAATCTTATGGGAGCATACATCAAGGTGGAGGAATGTAGCGCAATAGGCAGAGCAGATGCCGTGCTGCACTTGCCTGACGCCATATACGTGATAGAGCTGAAATATGACGGTTCTGCCGATGCTGCCCTGCAACAGATTGACGACAAAGGTTATCTTATTCCATACTCGGCGGAAGGCAAGCGACTGATAAAGGTAGGCGTAAACTACGACAGCCTTAAACGAACGATTGGAGAATGGAGAATCGTGGAAGAGTAAAGAAAATCCTTGAACTTTGCAAAAATGAGCAGCGAAGCAAGTTCTTGGTTGATGCAGTCAAGCAGATGAGACAAGAGAATGATGTTTCCTCAAAGGCATTACAAGATAAACTTGAAGTGACGAACAAATCACCTCAAAAGAAGGTTGTTACCCATCGCTTCGAGCCAACCTCAAAGTATGTTCTCCTATCGGGCATTAAGTAATGATTAAAAAATTGCCAACAAACTTATAATAGAATTAGAAAAAATAAGAATCTTTTTAAACATAAAAGATGACAAACCTGTAAGTGTTTCCATTTACTGTATATGGTTATTTCGTATATTGTGAAATAACCTTGTGTTTTTATAGTCATTGCAAATAAGCTTATCAGAACGAACATAAAAATGTGTAAAAAAGTAAAATTATGGTAAATATTATAATCAACATATTGATAAATTATATACTTTTACAGATGTCTTAAAGGACATATGTTTTTAATCAAAACAAAATGAGTAATTCAAACATTTACATAATCGACATTGTCAAATATTACTTAAAAACGTATAGAATAGCTTTTAAGAATATCGACCTGTATAAGGTATTAGTAACAGATTCAAACTTCCCAAGTCTGGCCTCTATTTCTAATACATTGGATTACTATGGTATATCATCTTCTGCATTTATTTCGGACGACAAGGTAAGTTCGGTGCTTCAGAAGAACATGTTGGTACATACAGCCTTAAAAGATGGACATTTTTTTGTTACTAAACAGATTTCAAAAGATAAAGTTGTATTATATGATGGCAAAAAACATTCTGTACCGTTAGACTCATTCTTGAAAATTTGGGATGGCATAATATTAACCACGACTGCAACGCCTTTGGGCAACTATAAATCAGCAAAAGAGAGACCTATCAATGTAGCTTTAAAGGCTATTTTAATAAGTTCTGTATTACTCTTTGGTTTATGGCATTGCACACCACTACACATTCTATTGATATTATTAAATTGTGTGGGATTAACATTGTCAATATTATTAGTAAAGAATAGAACAGGAATAAATTTTCATGACAAATATTGCAAAATAGGAAAGTTCTTTGATTGTGAGATAGTATCAACTAAGCAACCATTATCTAATCTCATTCCGTTTTACATGGATGAACTTGGTGTATTCTATTTTCTTTGGAATATTTTATCGTTCTTGCTTATAAATGAAAATACCATACAAGTTGTCGTTTCTTGTGCTTCATCATTAGTTTGCTTCAGTTTGTTGGGATATCAAGCTTTTGTCATAGGTAGATATTGCCTTTATTGTTTAGGAGCATATATTGTCATTTGGTTAAGTACAGCAATAAGTGTTGTATTTTGTTTTGAAAGTTCAAATGGTATCGCGGAATATTTGCATAATGAAAGTGGCATAATATTGTTGGCTGTAGTAATGTGCAGGCTTATTGTGCAGTATATTAAGAAGCAAAGTATTATTTTGGAAAAAGAGATTCGTTTATTACGCCTAAAAAGAGACAACGCAGTATACGGATTATTAACATCTAAGCAACCAAAAGTCACCATCAATTTTCATGGATTGTTTTTTGGTCGCAAAGAAGCAAGAAACAAAATTTCGTTGATTGTAAGTCTTGATTGCGAATTTTGTCAGAGGGCGATAAGAGAAGCTTCATACCTAACAAGTAAATTTCCTTTGCTTTTTAATTGCAATATAATTCTTACAGACTCACACGTGTATTCTAATGCTGATGAAAAAGATTGGATAAAAAAGCACATGAAAGAATATAGTGTGATACATTCCTATATTCATGGAAACTGCAGAATGTCAATCTTCAAAGATATACATATTCAAGACGTTATAGAGGAAGAAATTCCTTCTATAATGTCAATGTGGTATAATATGCAGTCAGATGTGAAGAAAAATGTGGTGCTTGATAAGTTGCCATTGATTGTCATTAATGGGCAGATAAAACCAAAAGATTATGACATGGCAGATTATATCTATCTTCCTCAAAATCAATAAGGATAGTTCGAACTATTAAACATAAATTTAACCATTAAAAAAGAAAGGAATTCATTATGAGAAAGTTAACGCTTTCAGAACAGAGCCACATTCTTGGTGGCTATGATGCAGACCAATGCCGTCGAGTTCAAGCCGTTGGCAGTACCTATGCTGAGATGCAGGAAAAAGGCTATGCTGTTTCTGATGAAGCATGGGATTCATGGTGCGATGATTATATGAAGTATTGTGCTCAAAATTAAAATGTAAAAAGCAGGGGATGTTGGAAGTTCTAAAAACTTTAAGCATCTCTTGCTCTTAATGAACCTGTTTGTATGAAAGTATTATTTATAACATTCATATCTCTTTTTTTTAGCATTTATTCACGTGGAGAGGGTACTTATGAGATAGAACCTTCTATTTTTGAAATCCATTACTCAGCTTCATATGAAGCAGGATTTAAAAAATTGCCGTATATGGGAGGAAGTAACATTTACGTATTGAGATGTGGGAAAAAGCAAAGTCAATACTTTTGTTACGAGAACCTTAGACACGACTCATTAAGTTCAATTCCTGGGGGCCTTGAGATATTGTATGACGAAATAATGGAATGGACATCACATCCTGAAGATTTGAGTAGATACCCTACAAATACTCCTTCTTATGGTGAATATCTTTACAGGGACTTGGCCAATAATGATATGACCATCTATAAGAGTTCTATGGGAGAATTTTTTAGAATAAAGGATTCTCCCAAGATGGATTGGAAAATATTGGACGATTCTGTTAAGATTATTCTTGGCCATAAATGCCAAATGGCTGAAACCTCATTTCGCGGTAGGTACTGGAAAGTTTGGTTCACATTTGATATTCCTTTGTCCATTGGACCGTGGAAATTTGGTGGATTGCCAGGCCTTATACTCCAAGCAGAAAGTCCAGGATTCTTAAATATTGAAGGCTACAAGATATTGACACGATCTCTAACTCCTGTCAAATTCTACAATTACTACAACAAGAAAGCAACAAATATGGACAGGAAAAAGTTTCTGAAAGACAGTTCAAATTCAGCCAGATATCCCAAAGGTACATTTATTACGCCTCAAATGGAATTAGAATGAAAAAAAAACTTCTTCTTATACTATTAGTTCTGTGTAGTTTGCCAATAACATCACAAGTGTTGGTAAGCGGACATATTATTGATGATGAAATGAAGCCCATATCTTCTGTCATTGTTAAAAGAATGCGCCACAAAATGCTCAATTATACAATGAGTGACAACAATGGAATGTTTTCAATAAATGCAGAGATTGGAGATACTTTGAATTTTAGCATATTGGGGTTTGAAAGTCAGCAAATCGCTGTGAAAAGATATTCAAAACCATTAACAATAAAGATGAAAAGCGGGGCTATATCATTGGAAGAAGTTTATGTGAAATCAGACAAGGTGCATGAACGTGGTGATACGGTCAGTTATCTTGTTAGTGCATTTGCGAACAGCAATGACAAATCTATTGGTGATGTAATCGCAAAAATTCCAGGGTTTGATGTAGATAAAACCTCAGGAAAAATATTTTATGGAGGCAAGCCAATAAGCAAGTTTTATATAGAAGGACTTGATATGCTCGGTGGAAAATATGGTGTAGCAACCAACACTTTACCACAAGGAGAGGTTGGTACGGTGGAGGTAATGAGAAGACACCAACCAATACGTGTGTTAGAAGATTTTACATTCACAGATGATGCAGCAATAAACATCAAGATGAAAGATGGCGCCAAAAGCCATTGGGTGACTTCTTGGAAAATGGCAGGTGGGTATGGTAATAATACATCAGGTTATGGAAAGGGAGATAAAGAGCTATGGCAACTTGAAGGATTTGGGCTAAGGTTAAAACCAAAATTTCAGACAATGTTGACATACAAGACCAATAACACTGGTCTTGACATTAGTCGTGAGTCAACAAGTCTGTATAATTTTGACGAGTCATTTGATTTACAGCCTAAAGACTTTATTGCTTTATCTTCTCCTGCTGTTTCTGCAATAGGACGCGAACACAGTTTGTTCAACAGAAGTCATGCCGCGACAATAAATGTGCTAAACAAACTTAATGAGGATACACAAATAAATTTTCAACTTGTTTACAATAATGAGCATGCAAAAGCATGGGGGCAATACAATACAACATACATTAGACCCAATGAGAACAAAGTAATCAGTAACTCAAAATCTTGGAATGAAGAGAATAATAGCCTTTATGCATTACTAAAATATGAACACAATGCTGCAAAGAGCTATCTACGAAACTCTTTGTCGGGAAACATGAAGTGGCTTTCGGAACGTCTTTCTGAAACAGGTACAAATCAGCATTTTCAATGTGCCAACATTCCTGTCTTTGATTTCAAGGACAATCTCTATGCCATCCATCGTATCGGAAAAACATTATTGTTTCTCTACTCCAATAATTCCATTCAAAACCGTCCACAATATTTGGATGTGGACTCTACAATATGCCAAACTCTTACGCAAAGATTTTATTCAACAGATACATATGGAAAAAGCGGTTGGAAATTAGGTCATTTCAGCCTTAGCATGAAGATAGGTATAAAAGGAATGCTTCGCTATTTGAATGCTTCTGCCAATGGATTACCAGATTCTTTAGGCGTGTCAACTGGTAAAAGCCATTTTGGGTATATTCGGTTCTATGCAACTCCACAAGTGGAAATCCTGATGAATGATTTTAAACTTACTATTTCAACTCCATTTGAGAATGCTTATTACAAATATAGTATGAACAATGGGAAAAAACGGTTTTCAATCTCTCCATTGGTAAATCTAATGTGGGATGTAACGTCACGTATATCAATGTCAGTCAATGGTAATTTTACCGTTTCTCCTGTTGATTTTAATCGTTTTTATGAATCATACATAATGCAGGATTATCTCACACTAAATCAAGGATACAAAGGGTACGATGTGGAAAAAATGAAGACACTTGGTTATGTATTCAATTATCGCAATGCATTAAAAGGTACACATCTATCCGCGTCTGTGACAAGACAGATTTCTGAGATTCCATATACAACAATGCAGAAATTTATTGGTAATTATATCATTTGGGGAATAACACCGCAGAAAACTCAAAATAATAGTTGGCAAAGCACATTGACATTTCAGCAGGGATTTCGATGGATGAGAGGCAAATTCTCTTTGAGAGGAATTTATAACCATAGCGAAGCGAATGTATTACAAAATTCACAGTTAGTGCAATCTGAATACAATATGTTGAATACAACAGCATCATTAATTATTTCGCCTTACAGGAATATGGTTTTGAGCTACCTACTAAGATATTCTTATCGCGATATGCAAAATGAATGTAGTGATGATAAAACCGCATTCTGTAATTGGCAACATGAGTTGTCTATAGTTGTACCTATAAATAAATTCAGATTATCAATATACGGAGACTATTACCATAACAAAATAGCCGTGGGACAATACAAAGATGTATTTATGGGTAATTGTAAATTTAATTTAAATTTGAAACATATTGATAGCGAACTGAAAGTAAACAATATTTTCAATAAGAAGACTTATGCTTATTCCACAGTAGCCAATATGATGACAATGCAAAATATTACAGCTCTACGTGGACGTGAGATAATGCTTTCTTTAATATATAAACCATAATAAGATGAAAATACAAAAGCAATTTGACTCCATGAAGTGTGGTATTGCCTGTCTCCAGATGATCTGCCAACATTATGGAAGAAAATATTCACAGCATAATATCTCTATACTTTGTCCTCCAACAAAAGAAGGTGCTACTCTTTTGGGATTAAGTTCTGCTGCAACAATATTAGGCTTTAAAACATTATGTGTAGAAGCAGAAATTGAAGAATTTTCAATAGCGAATCTACCATGTATCCTTCATTGGAATCAAAATCACTTTGTAGTTTTATATAAGGTGAAGAAAGGAAAGTTTTTCTATGTGGCAGACCCAGGAAAGGGATTGGCTACTTATAACTTAGATGAGTTCAAGCAGCATTGGATAAGCACAAGTTCCAATGGCGATGGTAAGGGCATTGCCATGTTTTTGGAAACTACTCCTGCATTCTTTACTTATAAGATGGAGGGTGAAGCGAACATAAAAGAAAAGCGTTCTTTCCGCTTTCTCTTTGGATATGTGAAGAAATACCGCAAGTACTTCGGACAAATCATCTTGGGCTTGATAGTCGGAAGTCTCTTGCAACTTGTATTGCCATTCCTTACCCAATCTATCGTGGATGTCGGTATCAAAAACCAAGATATTGGTTTTGTTTGGCTGATACTCTTGGGGCAATTGATGCTTACCATCAGCCGAACGGCTATCGACTTTATACGCAGGTGGTTGTTGCTTCACATATCCCTACGCATCAATATCTCGTTGGTAAGCGACTTCTTCATCAAGCTATTGAAGTTGCCGATGTCTTTCTTTGACACAAAGCTCATGGGCGACTTGATGCAGAGAATGAACGATCATAGCCGTGTGAACAATTTCCTTACGCAGCAGACGCTCAACATCACCTTTGCCATGCTTACCTTTGTGGTATTCTCGGTGGTGCTGTTCTTCTACAATAAGTTGGTGTTTGCCATCTTCTTGTTGGGGAGCATCCTTTATGGTGTATGGATGACCTTGTTCTTGAAACAAAGGAAGGTGCTTGATTATGAACTGTTCGAGCAGCAAGCCATCAACAACAACAAGACTTATGAGTTTATCACTTCCATGCAGGAAATCAAGTTGCAGGATTGTGAGCAGCGCAGAAGATGGGAATGGGAGGACACACAAGCAGACTTATTCGGGGTACAGATGAAGTCGCTCAAACTTCAACAAACACAGGAGGCAGGAAGTATTTTTATTAACGAGGTGAAGAATATCATCATTACGGTAGTTGCAGCTACCGCCGTGATTCATGGGCAAATGACGCTTGGTATGATGCTTGCCGTGCAATACATCATCGGACAGCTCAACTCGCCTGTGGAGCAACTGATGAACTTTTTCTATTCCCTGCAAGATGTGAAGATTAGCTTGGAACGTATCAACGAGATTCACCAGATGGATGATGAGAATGGAAAGGAAGGCTTGCTAACTTCTACCGAGAATAAGAGCGAGGGCATTGACATCAAGAACATCATGTTCAAGTACGACCCACATGCTTTGCACAAGACTATAGACGATGTGAACATTCATATTCCGCAAGGCAAGGTAACAGCTATCGTTGGCGCATCTGGCAGTGGAAAGACCACCCTCATTCGTTTGATGCTCGGTTATTATCCTGTCTTGGAGGGACAAATCAACATTGGTAACACCGACATCAACAAGCTCAACAAGAAATGGTGGCGCAGACAATGTGGCGTAGTCATGCAGGAGGGAGTCATCTTCTCGGAGAGTATCGCACGAAACATTGCTGTTGATGATGGGGACATAGATAAGGAACGATTGTTGAAAGCAGCCGAGATAGCTTGCATCAAGGATTATGTCATGGCTTTGCCTCTGAAGTTCAATACTAAGATTGGGCGTGATGGCGTGGGACTGAGCCAAGGACAGAAGCAGCGTATCTTGATAGCAAGGGCAGTGTATAAGAATCCAGACTATATCTTCCTTGACGAGGCTACCAACTCACTCGATGCCAACAATGAGAGAAGCATCGTGGAGAACTTGGATAAGTTCTACAAGGGCAAGACTGTTGTGATAGTGGCTCATCGCCTAAGCACGGTGAAGAATGCCGACCAAATCGTAGTCATCGACCATGGTAAGGTGGTTGAGGTAGGTAACCATGAGTCTTTGACCGCCAAGCGAGGGGCATACTATAATCTTGTGAAGAATCAGTTGGAATTGGGAAACTAAAATGTTTTTGACATGGAACAGAAAGAAAGAGAATCAGATAATATCGAGTTGAGAAGTGAGAAGGTGAGGAACGTGATAGGTAAAGTTCCTCCTCGCTTCGTCAGCTTGGGGACAGTTATCATTACGATCATAGTCCTCGCACTCGCAGTTACTTTCTACAAGATACCTTATCCTATATCCATAGAGGCTAATGGTGAGGTCGTCAATCAAAGAACGATGCAGGTGTTTGTACCATACAAGTATTTGTATCTTTTCGATGAGCCAAGGACGGCTCATGTATCTTTCG
>OLGY01000372.1_pt1 | contig 33558 bp, 39 predicted proteins | sample 1605951 | NCBI WGS metagenome assembly OLGY01 (sample SAMN03283280) | human gut metagenome | biome: human-associated habitat; material: feces | host: Homo sapiens | place: Peru | collected 2012
TAGTCGAGGAGTGGATTAGGCGTGTTAAAAAAATATTTTTAAATCAATCTTATGTTGCTGAAGTTAACATGGTAATTGCGTTGTGGGAACAATTGAATAAAGATATAAATAACGACCTTAAACAGCAGATCTTGTTAATGATATTAGAGAGTATAATTAATGACGATAATTTAGGATTAATTAGCCAGATAGCAGAATTTACAAAGTTTTTTTTGGCAAAAAATAGGAATTATGCAAGCAGGATTTTTAATACAATTATTATGCTTGCAGAAGATGAGATGAATCACCAGAAGTTTAATGCTGCATATATAAAAGATAATAGTAATGATGATGACTATGAATTCATTCCTAATATGGTTCCCAAATTACGTGGCGTGGACCATTGGATTCTAGAAAATAATGGATATGAATATCAAAATAAGAGGTCCGAGATAATTCAAGAATATTTGTATGATGGTAAGGGGGTAGATCTTTCTGAGTTTGATATCAGAAATTATGATATAGCTCTTCTCTGTAATATTGCGTGTTGTGGATTGGATACAGCAGATGAGAGATTTGTCATAGTTATTAATTCGATTGTGCAATGTATGATTGAAATATGGCATGAAAACTGTAAAGAAATGCGGGCTCATGAAATAATTGACACATTTCAAGAACACAAAGTATCTTCTTATTTTCAAAGAGAATTGAATATGACAGGACGAAATCCAGAAGCTGTTTATGATATTTTGTTTAAAGGAACTGACTTTTCGATATTTACCAGAGATACAGTGGATTTTTATGAAGATGTTCTTAGTGGCTTTTTGGTGTCATATGTTAATGGATTTAGGGAGAAGGGTAAGAGAGATGACATTGAGAAGAAGATTCGAATTCTTGAAACTTATGTAAATAGTATTACAGAGGACTATGTAAGAAATATTCTTGAAAAGAGATTGTTCCTTTGTAAAGGAAGATTTAGCAGATGGGATGTAAACAAAGTAAAGGCAGAATATAGTTATAAAGATAAGTGCTTTCTGAATGTGCAGATTGAGAAGTATGGCTCCAATCATTTGAACGATGTTCTATACACAGTATATTTGCTCAATATTAGTGAACTCTTACCAGAAATATTGATATCTATTAGTTCGTGCTTTACAAAAGCTATTAGAAATAGCAAAGAACAGTTTGCAAAAGAGATAATAGATTCACAAGTGATAGTTGATATGATCATCTTGAAATCCTTTATATTCCATAGCGATGAAATAAAAAAGGATGAGAAGCTGATTAATGCATATGAGGACATACTATTAGCACTGACAGAAATAAGAAATGAGAAGGCGGCTGTACTATTAGATGAATTTCGAATTCATTGATTTGAATGTAAATGGTGGGAGATTGAATAGGGATGCTAAAAGAAATTGGATAGAGCTATAATTGTTGGATGATTTGTAAGAATTTAGCGATGATTTATAAGAGGCAGTGAAATATGTAGTTGAGGAATGGTAAATCTTAGTCCCACTGGTCTCAAAATATTCTTGAGAGCGGTGAGACTAACGCAAATAGAATGCTTCTTCAATTTGGGGGAATTAATTAAATTCATTCATAGCATCCACATATTCCTGTAATCAATTAGGCTTACAAGCTAATTCAGCATATAGCAGAGGAGTCTTCTGTGCCAGCCTGTATAGATACGCAATATCATTCGGTGTATCAAGCAAGACAGATGAATTGCATTTTTCACAACTAATAATAAGAGGCATGCCGGTATATGTATCATTGATGGCATTAACAATAACGGAATCAGTATTAGGTTCATACATACCAAACAGGTAGCAAGGATTATTTGGTTTCATGGCGATCTCCTTCCCACAGATATTTGGTACCATCAAGCAGGTCAATGATGGCTGTAAGCATATTGTTATAGTTTGTCTGTAGTTATTTGATTTCATCACTTGTAGGAAGATTGTTTAAAGCTGAGGGTTCACAGCATTCAGTAAATGCTTTCTGCATTTCAAGTAATTGAAGATACAAAGCATTGACAGTCTGTACAAGCGGATAGATAGTTTCTTTCTTACCGACAACGCAGATGCGGTTATATATGCAGAAACGGACAAAGTAATCTTTCTTCATCATGCCGCTAGCAAGGATACGGGCTTCGATTTGCTTGCGTTCAGCATTACTGATTCTAAAACTTATAGTTGGGTGTTTGTGTTGATTGCTCATAGAAAAACTCCTTTCATAGTGGGCGTGGCAGCAGGCACAGTTAAGCACCCGCAAGCCACATTTGATTATTCGTTTTTAGTAGTAAAAGTAGATTATATCTGCCATGAATTTTGTAGAAGCAATATTGAATCATTGCAACTAATTTGCAACTAAAGTTTTTGAAAACGATATGAAAAGAGTAACATTAGATGAAACAGATGCGGTGGAATGCCGCATAAAATCAGCATCTTTGATTTGATGATACTTCCTTTGGGAAGAGTTTGAGTAACGGACTAAAATGCCGAAAGCCTGTAGTTATGCGGGTTCCCGGCATTTGTTTTATCAAATGGCTCTAGTTTGGCTCTATTTGTGATGAGAGTAATGTATAATTAGTGTAGAGCAGATGCCGACAGCCATAGCAGAGAATTGCAAGAGGGCACACTTGACCAGAATGAATATGAAAGAAGATATGCTGACCTTACCGAAAGGTACAATACCATCAAAGCAGATTATGACAAAATCTCAGAACAGATTGAAAGCAAAAAGGCTCAGAGGGAATTATTCCAGGGATTCATCCGGGCATTGGAAAAGTAGGGTGCTTTGGTAGAGGAATTCGATGAGGGACTTTGGAGCAGCCTTGTTCAGGAAGTGGTGGTAAAGTCAAAGGATGATATACTATTCATCTTTAAGAACGGATTTAATATAAAGACGAGATAAATTAAATCCTGATTTGACACATATTATAGTAGAAGAAAAAATTCAGAAAGTTGATTATAAAAGGTCAGATTCGTCAGTAACCATCGGGCTTGACGGGTTTGACCTTTTATATTGCAGAAATATGACATAAAATGGATATGCGAATTTGCCGATATAAGGTATAATGGACGTGTGCGATTACGATTAACGATATAATAATAGGAGAAATGCTCATGGGAGAATTAAGCAGAATTAGAATATTTCCACTATCTATGTTTGATTTTGAAACAGAAGAGATTGCAAAGTTAGAGATTGCTAATGGTTTGGGGAGTGGTAATTTTTTTATAAGTCTATATTTTAACTCGTATTCAAGAATGGATGCTTATGGAAAAAATCTATTTTTGTTTCAGTATAAAGGGAAAATCATAGGAAAGGCTACTGTTTGTTTAGACTGGGGAAGCTCATGGGGAGGATCTGTTTATTACTTAGAGGATATTATGGTCTTTGAGGATTCAATCACAAAATCTGACATTCAGAAAATTTGGATAGATTTTAAGAAGTTTAATTCTGTTGCACAAAATGTTCCAGAGAAGTATTTGGATGCTATAAACAAATTATGTGAGAAAAAGAAAAAATCACATATTCCAATATTGGGAAGTAATGAATCGTTTGTTATTAATAAAGCAGAAGGAAATAGGATTGAGTTTTATACAACTAGATATGAGAGGGTCTCAAAATATAGGGAAGCTGCAATAAAAATACATGGAACAAAATGTCAAATATGTGGTTTTGATTTTAAGAAGAAGTATGGATGCATTGGGGAAAATTATATTGAAGTACACCATAAAAAGCCACTGTTTTCATTGGATGAAGAATTAATACCTAATCCAGAAACAGATATGATAACGATATGCTCCAATTGTCATAGGATGATTCATAGAAAGAAAAATGACATAATAACGCCAGAGAAACTAAAGAAAATAATAAGTGAACAGAATATTCATAATGTAGTAGAAAATTAATTAGATTCTGCCCCCTGATTGCAAAAGAAAGTATGTGAGGGATTTAATTAAAATATGTAATTGTAAAGGATATAGAAAGGATGATGCTATTTGAGTAACAAAATCGGAATTTGGTGGTGGCATAGTGAATTTTGAGAAATATATAAATTTAGTGACTTGGTTTTTTGAAAATGATAATAGAGAAGAAAATTACCAGAATAGAGTGTTGATTCCTTTTTTGGAAACGCTATGTACTGGTTTCGATGTGGTGGATACGTCTATGCTTACAAAAGAATGGGATGAAAGAGGTATTGAACGTCATAAATTTGCAGGATTGTACACTCCAGATTTATTAATCGCATCAAATTGGAAATTATATAAAACAGAAAAAGTAGATTACAAATCCTTAATAGAAATAAAAACACCTACGGCACAAGACAGAAAACATGCAGAATCAGAAGTAAAAGAATACTTGGATAAGGTATTTTTTGTTGTGTTAACTGATTGCGTGACATGGGAATTTTATATGAAAGAAAATGAGCAAATATATTATTCATGTTATTCGCTAGAACAAGAACATAAAACGACACATATTGAAAAAAATAAAAGATATAGAAAAAAGCTCAAGTTGAGAAGTACAGTATATAATTATCCCGTTCAAGTGTGCAAACGGGAAGGCACAGCGTCAATTGTATGGAGTGATAAGTATTGGGAGAAGATTAAAAAGATTATTGCTAGCAGAAGTATTGATAAAGAGAAGGTTATTGTTTGGCAATAAATATAAAATTCCAGTTTGTCAGGCAGACGAAATGCAGAAAGCAGTATAAGATTCATCAACTGGTAGGTGGCTGACCTTAAGCTGCCTGCCATTTTTTATGCATATAAACATGGCAGTCCACAGGGGTGTTCAAATGAACCCCCTTTTGAACACACCTAAGAAAATATGGTTAAATTGTATCAAGTTCAGTGTGCCAACGAACTAATACTCCTGTGGGTATTATCCGTATTGTGACAGATGCTACTGTACATTATCAACGAACTAAAATACTAATAAAAAGCATTGTAAGTAATAAAGATGGGTGGCGTTTATGTGTAAGCATAAAGTTCATTTGTATGAAATAAAATCCCGAAGGAATTATATATATTCTTGCATTAACATAAGTTCTTATGTTAGGATCCTATCTAATGAAAGTACCCATGACAGGGCGTTAAGCGTCCGGGGAACGCTTGTTTAGCGGCGACCGGAGCGTAGAGGTAGCCTCCCGAGTTTTATGATACCGGGCAAACGGAATACATAGGAAGGGGTGCTAGGTGCCAGTGACACCTGTTTGGCACCGACCGAAACGGAGTGTAGACGTGGCGCCGATGACGGCTTATGAGATCATTTTGATTTTCATTGGGATATTAGCATTGTTGATGTCCTTTGGTAGCTTGATTATAGCGTTGCTTGCCTTTCTCGATAAGAGAAACAAGCGAAAATAAAAATGCCTATCCTGTCTGCCAACAGGATAGGCGGTGTCCTTAAGGACATTAATTAACCTAAACTCGGAGCCATCCACCTTTGGAGTGGGTGCTTTCTGTTTAATTAGATATTGTCATCTTATAGCCGATAATTCAAGAGGTTTCACTAATTTGGAAAAATTTTTACAGTAAGGCGGTCAGTCCCTTTTTTGACAACCATATTGTCATCAAGCAGATGCTGTTTGATTTCTTCGATATTTTCATTGATATGCTGTAAACTGTCAGCATACTCTTCTTCTGAATATTCATCTTTAGCATTTAGCATATTTTCACGAATTTCCAAAGCTTTCATATAGGTACAGAGTTTTTTATTGATGAGGTTGTTCTTAAAGGACAGCTTAACAGTAGCAGGTTTGAAATTGCCCTCATCGTCCTTATCTGCCTCAAATTTCATATCAATCTGATCATCCAGTTTAAACAGTAATGATAATACATCAGAAACTGTTTCTATACCAAAATCCATGAAAATATTAATGCTTATACCTAATGCATTGGCAATTTTTAAAAGCTGGTCAGGCTTTGGATTGCGGATTCCATATTCATATTTCTTTATTGTTGCGGAATTTATGCCGGACAACTGACCAAGCGTTTCCTGTGATATTCCACGCATATTGCGAAAGTATTTAATCTTTTCTCCAGTAGTCATAAAAAATGCTCCTCTATGATTTGTTACCCCTATTCTATCACAACGGGACACATTTGTGTATAAAAAATGATTAAATTGCTTGCCAGACACAAATGTGTACTATATAATACGGATAAACAAGGTCACAAAAGTGTACTAAAATAAAAACAGGAAGGAGAACACAATATGGAGAATACGATGAAGATGTATGTAACAGCAGATGAAGCTGCACAGATTCTTGGAGTATCAAGAGGATATGCTTACAAAATCATTCGTGGTCTTAATAATGAATTAAAAGAAAAAAGCTATCGAGTGATTTCAGGCAAGGTACCTACAAAGTATTTTGAAGAAAAGTTTTATGGTATGGCAGTTGGTTAATGGAGAGGAGATGATGATATGCCAGCTACACGAGATGGTAAAACATGGCGATGCCAGTTCTATTATGAGGACTGGCAGGGTGTACGCCATAAAAAGAACAAAAGAGGCTTTAAGACAAAAGCAGAAGCAGAGGAGTGGGAGCGGAACTTTCGTCAACAGCAGAGAAAATATTTGGATATTAATTTTGAGAATTTTGTTGAAATCTATTTCTCTGATGTGGAGAATCGGCTTAGAGAAAGCACAATCAAAAATAAAAGATATGTGTTTGATTTGAAAGTTACACCTTATTTCAAAAAGAAAAAGATGTGTGAGATTAAGACTTCAGATATCCGGGCTTGGCAGAATGAATTGATTAAGCAGGGGTACGCACCAACTTATCTTAAAAGTATTAATAACCAGTTGGCAGCACTATTCAATTATGCGGTCAGATATTATGACTTGAACGATAATCCATGCAGGAAAGCAGGAAGTATCGGGAAAAGCAAGGCTGATGATATAGAGTTCTGGACAAAACAGGAGTTTAAGCAGTTTCTTCCGTCTATGGATAAGAAACCAGAGGCGAGAATGGCATTTATGCTTTTGTATTGGACCGGAATGCGTATAGGAGAATTGCTAGCACTCACATATGAAGATATTGATTTGGAAAAACGAATTATAAGCATTTCTAAATCATATCAGAGATTGAATGGAAAAGATGTAATTACACCACCTAAGACACCAAAGAGCAATCGTAAGATTACTATTCCACCATTTCTGGCAGAAGAATTAAAAGAATATTGCAGTCATTTATATGGAATTATGCCAAATGAAAGAATGTTCCGATTTACAAAATCTTATATGGAGCATGAGATTGTACGTTCCTGCATTTATAACAGAATATGTGTTGTAGGCAAGAAAGAGGTAATTTACAAGCTTGTAGAGAAATTACAGAATATGCAGACAAATATTTCTGTACTTGTAAAGCAACTGGAACAGAAGGAGGTAACGCTAACGGCTGATGGTCTGGCAGATATGCGAAATGACTGTATGGATATATTACAGGCGATTATTGCAATGCTGGATGGTGCAAAGTATCTCTGGCAGGAAGTACAAGTTGATAAAGAAAAAAGTCCTGACAGCGGCAACTGTTAGGACTTGCGGTAACAAAAGAAGACCTCTGTTACACATATAAATACAACTAGAGTATAGCAGAGGTTCTTCTTAGGAGCAAATAAAAGATTTGAAAATGGAGGACTTTTATGGAAGGACAGAAGACAGAATTAAAGATGATACGGATGTCGGAGGTTGAGTCACAGGAAGTGAAATGGCTGTGGTATCCGTTTATACCATATGGGAAGCTGACAATTATTCAGGGAGATCCGGGTGATGGAAAGACCACATTGGTGTTAAATATAGCAGCAAAGCTGTCAAAGGGAGAATGTCTCGACAGTGATATGGATGTGCAGGAGCCGGTAAATGTCATTTATCAGACAGCAGAGGATGGACTGGCAGATACAGTAAAGCCGAGGCTTGAAATTGCCGGGGCGGACTGTGAAAAGATACTGGTTATTGATGAAAGTGATAAATCTTTATCTATGGCAGATGAAAGACTGGAAGAGGCGCTTGCTAAGACTGAGGCAAAAGTATTGATATTAGACCCGATACAGGCGTATCTCGGTGGTGGTATGGATATGAACCGGGCAAATGAGGCAAGAGATATGACAAAGAAGCTGGGAGCATTAGCAGAGAAATATCAATGTGCAATTCTTCTTATCGGTCATATGAATAAGGCATCAGGAAATAAAGCTGCATATAGAGGTATGGGGTCTATTGATTTCTTCGCAGTAGCCAGGAGCGTGCTTCTGGTCGGTAGAATAGAAGGAGAACCTAATAAAAGAGCTGTTGTTTAGATAAAGAATAATCTCGCTGCATTTGGATATCCAAAAGCATTTATGTTATCAGAGTCAGGATTTCATTGGTTAGGAGATTATGAAATTACAGCGGTTGAAGTACTTGGCGGAATTCCACCAAAGGCAAATAAGCTGGAGCAGGCAAAGCAAATGCTTCGTGGACTGGCGGAAACAACCAATATGATGCAGAGTAAAGAGATTTTTGAACTAGCTGAGGAACAGGGAATTTCTAAGAGAACATTGAAAAATGCAAAGAAAGAGTTGGGCATCCGAGCAAAGAAAATCAATAATTCATGGTATTGGGACTTAGAAGTGATTAAACAAAGATAAAGTAAGAACGCAACATTGCAGACTATGTAAGAATTGCGGAGATAAGCTATGCAAGGTTGCAAAGCATATAGACTTTGCATTGTTGCGGTCTTGGATAAGGATTGGTGGATTGATATGAAAAATGTACAGATTTCAGAAGAACTTTTTGCAGCAATAATGAGATATTTTATGTTGGAGCAGGAGGAAATATTACCGCAGATAAAGCAGGGCTTAGAAAAGAAACTGGATGCAATGGTGATGAGAGAATTATATACAAAATATAAGAACGCACCAACAGAAGAAGAAAAGGAAAAGGCTCGAAAGGAATATTTGGATAGACGAGGTGTGCCGGAGAGTTTTCGATGATAGCTTTTCTTAAACATATATAACGGCTGCGTGTCACGCTTCCGTCAGGATGGATAAGGAAAATGTGGTGGTGTGGTTGGCATAGTGGAGGCTTGTGTACAATGACTGCCGCAGGCAGAAAAGCTCCCGGAAGGGCGCAAAACCTATTAAGAATAGCTTGCTATTCTTTTCAGGTCTGCATTTTTGATGGCGCTAGCTGTCAAAAGTGCTTTTGCGTTACTTTCGGCGAAAGTAACAAAGCCAGAGCGAGGAAACCTCACTCTATGCCGATATCCGGTGCGAGCATGACAGATAAAAGAAAGGGGAAGATTGCCTATGGAGAGAACAATAAGTGCAATGATAGGAAAAGGTTCTGTAAACCATAATACCAGAGCATTTACAGCTAAGAATGTAGATAAAAGCAGAAGTGTTGATAATGTGGAATTTTGTCAGGAAGATATTAAACAAGTTTATCATAAGCTGTTTGATGAGGCATTGGAACGATATAATGCAAAACAGAAACGGAAAGATCGTATGATTGATGATTACTATGAGAAAATCAGACGAGGTAAGCAGGGAAAGTTGTTTCATGAAGTAATATTTCAGATTGGAAACAAGGATGATATGAATGCCAAAAGTGAAGATGGATTGTTGGCAAAAAGGATTTTAACTGAATTTATGGATGAGTTCCAAGCCAGAAATCCGTACTTGTATGTATTCTCGGCACATTTGCATATGGATGAAGAAACACCGCATCTGAATATTGATTTTGTACCATATATTACAGGAAGTAAGCGAGGACTTGATACAAGGGTATCATTAAAATCTGCACTAGCGGCAGAAGGCTTCACCGGTGGCACTAGAGGTGCTACCGAATTAAATCAGTGGATTGCATCAGAAAAGCAGGAACTTGCGACAGTCATGGAGCGATATGGTGTGGAATGGCTGCAAAAGGGTACACATGAGAAACATTTGTCGGTGTTGAATTTTGAAAAGAAGGAGAGAGCGAAGGAAGTAGCGGAATTAGATAGTCAAAAGCAGGAAAAGACCACAGAGGTCGCTAAATTGAATCAGGCAGTATCCACAATGAAGCAGGAACTAATGACCACTACGATGAAGCAGGTAACAGCTGAGGAGGCTGTTGAAAAGGCAAGAGCGGAAGGTGCCACGATTCAGAGGGATAACGAAACATTAAGTACAAGCAATCAACAATTGCGAGTGGAAAATACAAGCCTTGAAATAACAAAGGTGGAACTACGGACGGATAATCGTCACTTGGAACAGCAACAATTGCAATTACAGACAGATAATAGCGAATTGGAGATGAAACAGAGAGTTTTGCAGTCCGAGAACCAGAGATTGGAACAAAAACAGAATAAATTACAAGAGGATAATGAAAAGCTGGAGCAGAAGCAAGCTACACTACAATCGGATAATCAGGCATTAAAACAAATGCAGGATAGGCTACAGAAAGATAATGCCCAGCTTGAAAAACAACAGGAGAAATTGAAAAGTAGCATTGATCAGATGGTGCAGTCAGAGAAGTTGTTGCAGCGTGACGTCCGAAAGTATGATGAAGAACCTGAATGGCAACTTCCAGAGCCGGGAGCATTTGCAAGTGCAAAGTCATTTAGGGATAAAGTAGCTTTGCCTCTTGTGAACAAATTGAAAGAACTGGTAAAAAGTTTGACAATCCAATGTGTTAGATTAAAAGAGGAAGTGCTCCAACTGAGAGATAAAGTCAAGCGCCTCACAAGTGATGTGGAATTCTATAAAGGCAAGATTAGAGATATGTCTACAAAAACAGAATTATTGCAGGAAAAAGCCGATGATTTGGAGCGTGTGAAACGATATGCCGGTGCGGAGCAAATCAACACTATTATCAGTAAGGTAAAGGAGCAGGAACGCATGGAGCAACAGGCAAGACAGTATAACAGAGCTTATGGGGCAAGATAAACGAAAGGATGGATTGATATGATGGATGAGAATAGATTGGACAACATTGTAGAATGTGTCTATAACATGGCAACGAAATATAAACAGTTGGAGCAAATGAAAAAGTTTTGAGAATAAGAAAGAAATACGTTGTATAAAAGGCAGAGTGAATCAAATTGTCCAAGGGATATGATAAAGAGATTGTTATGGTAATAAAGAGTATGGCGGTGTGGTCATGCTCTTTTGTTATCAATGGTAAGTTGTAAAATGAAATGCGACAAGAGTTTTAAGCTCTATCGCATTTCTTTTTTTATGTGTTATGAGATTATAACTTGTAACACATTTTTTATTATAGGAGGTGTTAATTTAAGAATGATTACATTTAGACATTTGAGTTATGAGGATAGAGAGAAAATTGAAAAACTTATGAATGATGGTAAAAAGGTGGTGGATATTGCAGCGGCTATAGGAGTCCATCGTGCGACTATATATAATGAACTCAAAAGAGGAGGTATGCCGTATAAAGCAGATATAGCACAAAAAAAAATCTAAAAAAAGAGAAATGCACACCGACCAAAGCGACATTTCTCTAAGTGAAATAATAAAGGCTTAAAAAAGCCAATTTCTTATTTTATAACATAGAACAAAAGTTTTTGCAAGAAGAATATTTGGAGTGAGACGTAATGAGAACAAAGACAGATTTTCTTCTGTTAAATATATTAATTGAAGAAAAAGCAGATACAAAAGCTAGTGCAATGACTATAAAAGAATTTCCAATTGAAGATATTGGAATAAAAATAAATACATTACAAAAGAGAATGAAATATTTGAGACAGCTCGGTTATGTAGAATTAGGATATATGGACTACAATGCATATACATATTACATAACTGATATTGGTAAAGAGGCATTAGGTAAAACAAGTGAATAGAAAGTGAGGTTATTTTTATGAGATTACAAGAGCTTCTTAATAAATTTACAAACACAGAATTTTTGATAACGGTAAATGGTTGGTGTAATGAGTTATCTTTTTGTAATTATGAAGATGAGAAAAAGCAAGAATATTGGGAAAAATATAAAAATAAAAAAGTAAAAAGCATGGCAATACTAACTACAAATTATCGACCAGAGCTTTGTATTGATATTGAGGATTAATAAATTGAAAGTGAGGAATTGAATATGAAAAATAGAATAGGATTTATTGCAATAGGACAGGCAGGGGGAAATATTGGTTCACGATTAGAACTTAAAGGTTATAAGGTCATATATATAAATACAAGTCAGGAGGATTTAGATACATTAGGAAATGCAAGATACAAGCACCATATAAAAAATGGAGAAGGCTGTAATAAAGACAGATTAAAAGCCAAACAGGCACTAATTGATGATTATGATGCTATTTCAAGAAAAATTGTTGAAACATTAAACACAGAATTTATATATGTGATATTTTCAGCTGGCGGAGGAACAGGTTCAGGTGCAGGACCAATGCAAGCAGATTTACTGTTAGAAGACATATCAGATGGGTTATTGAAGACGAAGAATGTTGGGATAATAACAATTTTACCTGGCTTAAGAGAACCGGTAAAAACGAATATAAATGCATATGAATGTTTTTCAGAACTTTCTAAAATTGATGGACTCTCTTCAATATTTGTTCTAGATAATAACTTGAATGAAAAAATGGTTATTAATAATCAATTTGTTAATACGTTAACATCATTCCTAGATATTCCAGCTAAGCATAAGTCTGAGCGTGGAAATATAGATAAGGCTGAAATTATGGAAACAATAAAAGCACCTGGAATGATAAAAATATGCCAAATGCCTGCAAAGGAATCTAAAACAGAAAATATTATAAAAAATTTTGATAGTAAAATGTTTGCCGAAAGTGAGCATGATGGAATAGTTAAATACATAACCGTAAGCCAGGCAGGAGCATTTGATGAAGAAATTTTAGAGAAAGAAACAGGAATGCCTGTAGATGTGTTTACTACATATAATGAGCATTCAACAATATGTTGTCTGTCTGGATTAACATATCCGGCAACAAGACTTGATAAAACATATGAATATATAAATGATAACAAAGAAAAATTACAAAGGGCTGTAAATGCAAATACATCAATAGAGCTTAAGGAATGTATTGATATTCTTCAAAATTCAGCGAGAAATAAACCGGTAAGAGAGACACGAAGAGAATATAAGGATAATTCAACAAATACAAGAAGTAGTCGAAGAGATTTATTGAAAAAATATATTAAATAAAGAAGGTAGGTAGTAATGGGAAATAAAATACTTTATTCAGATTCATATAACATATCTGATAATGAAATATATTATCAGATTGCAAAAAATATATACATTTTGCGTGTGGAAAAAGGTTTGTCAATTAGAAACCTATCATTAATGGCAGATGTATCTGAACGGTATTTAAGTTATATAGAGTCAGGACACAAGCATGCATCAATTCCAACGATAGTACGAATAGCTCATGCATTAAATGTTTCATTCGAGGAACTACTTGCTACTGGGAGAGATGCAGATGGATAAGGCAAGTACTAAGAATGAGAGAGTGTATATACGTGTTAATGGCGTAGATAAAGAGAAGTTATTTAGAAATGCTAAAAAATCGGGCATGTCAGCAAGTGAATACTTTAGAAAACTTATAAATGATAAAGAAATAGTACACAAAGAAGATTATTTGCAGATAAAAGAATTGACTTATGAAGTAAATAAAATTGGAACTAACATTAATCAAATTGCAAAATTATTTAATTCAGGATTCTTTTCAGAAACAGAAAAAAGAAAACTTTTCGCTTTAATGCAAAAATTGAATGATGAAGTAGCAAAGATAAATAACAGTCTTTAAATAAAATATGCAAAATATGTGAGGTAAAATAATGGCAATAACAAAGATAATGAATATAAAATCTTCAAAAACAGGAAATGCAGGAAGCCATTTGAAAAATGCCATTGATTACATATTGAAAAAAGATAAAGTTGCTCTATCAGAAAGTGGACAAAGATATGTAGGTTCGCAGAGCTGTATACCAGATATAGCGTATAAGGATATGTTAAGAACAAAAGAATGTTACGGAAAAATGAATGGTAGACAAGGTTATCATTTCGTTATTTCTTTTCGTCCGGGAGAAGTAACAAAAGAACAATTGTGGAATATAACAAATGGCTTTGTTAGTGATTATTTAAGAGACTATGAAGCCGTATATTCAATGCATGGTGATACAGAACATTTACATACACATATCATATTTAATTCAGTTAATTATTTAACTGGATATAAATATCGTTATGAGAATGGAGATTGGGAGAAATCTATACAACCTATAGTAGACCGGCTTTGTATAGAAAATAATGCTCCTGTACTGGAATACAATATTGACGTTGAAGAAAATGAATATATTTATTCATATAGTAAAAATGTAAGTTGGATTGATTCTATCAGGAAAGACATCGATGAATGTATTTCGAAGAGTCGTAGTTGGGCTGATTTTATAAAGCATATGAAAGAAAAAGATTATAGATTTAACTTTGGAAAATCTATATCAATAAGAAAAACTGGAATGAAGCGAGCAAGAAGATTGAAAGAAAATACAATAGGCTTTGCTTATACACCGGAGGGCATAATAGAAAGAATTAATTTTAGAAACGGAAAAGCAAGAATTAATGGAGATTATAGAGATAGAAAAAAATTGTTATCCTCTGATATAAAGAGATATGCAAAATTCAGAAAATATAAAGATATGTCTTTCGAAGATAAAGTTATGGTAAGACAATCTTTAAGAATTAGAAATGTAATACCGGCATATCAGATATATCCTGGTGGTTTTGCGGCAAATAGAAAGGCTAACGAGCTGCAAAGAGCAGCTCAAGAATTATTAGTTATAAAACAGTATAACGTTCATTCGGCATATGAACTTGATGAGGTTTATAAAAACCTGAATTCAAAAGAAAAAGAGATAAAAATTAATGATAAGTTAAAAGATACACTAAAAAAGGAAGCTGAAAAATATTTAAGTGCGTATCAAACATTGGAAGATAATGCAAATGATGAAAAAGGTAATCTTAATAAGGAAAGAGCTGAAAAATTAATTAAAGAAATACCATATAGTAAAGATGAATTAGAAAAAATAATAAATGATTATGATTCAGATATAAGATTATCAAAAGACAAACTTAAAGACCTTAAGAGACAAAAAGCAGCTACGAAGCGTATAAAAGAAAAATATACAGATAAAGCTGATGACATAAATAATAAAGAAAAATCAAAGGCAAGAAAGGTAGAAAAGGAATGGAAGAAGTAGAAATTATTAAAGTTGCATTTGAGGGAACGGAAATGTTCTACAGATTGGCGGGTGCATCGATAAAAGATGCATTGAAATTATTAAAGCTGATATTTACAGCAGGACCACAGGCTTTAAGATGGCATAATGAATCAAAAGAAAGGTCAATTAGAAAGAAGATAACAAAGAAAGAATATGACACCATTAAGAATAAAAGTAAAGTATATAAAGGTAGTATTGATTTTAAAAAGTTTATGAAACGTTATTCCGCAGAAGAAAGGACTATAATCAATATTCCTGATTCGTCATCTAAAGTATTTGATAACTATGCAGAAAAATACAAACTTGTATATACTGTACTTCCGGATTTAAATATGCAGGATAATCAATTTCAGATAATGGTTCCAATAAGTCAACAGGATATATATAAATCAATAATAGAAAAGTTATCAGCAGAAGAAATGGCAGCAAACTTAAAAAGGCAGAATGAATTACAGAAAGAAATTGATAATTTAAAGAAGCAAAGAGCAAAAATGAAAAAAGAACTAAATAAGATGTCAAAAGAAGGCAAAGAAGATACAGAGGAATATAAGACTACTGAAGAAAATCTTAAGAAATGTGAAAGAGATATATTAAATAAAGAGACTGAAATCAGTAAGTTAAAGGATTTATATACTAAGGAAATGACGTATGAAGAATATGCTAATACTAATAAATTTGCACTTAATCACACAGGGACATTTATAGATTTAATGGATAGTGGTATTGAACCTGTAAAAAGCAGCCTGACAGAATTTATAACATATAAAAAAGATACATCTGTACTTAATAATCCAATAACAAAATCATTTGATAAAGCATTATCAGATGTAACAGAGAGAAAAGATATTAGAAATACTGATAAGAAAGTAATTATATGTGATAGTACAAATTTAGAAAATTATATAGAAGCATTTACATATACAAAAGAACAGGATGGAAAGACATTTATATGCTCTCAATATGATTTATATGTTGATGGAGAAAAACAAAGATGTGATGAATTTAGTCATGGCGAATTTACACATTATTCAGATGCAAAAGCAAACAATTCCAGTGAAGTAGGAGATGAACATTGGAACAATATGAAGCTGGAGTTAAAAGATAAAGGACATTTTAATGATAATGTACTTACTTTTGAGTCAGAAGAGAATTACAAAAAGTACTTAAATGATATACAGACAAGAGATGGTAGTGAATATCTTGTTAATTCTGATTTAAAAGGATTATCAGTAAAAAGAGAAGATATGCCAGATAACAGTGTTAAATTCACTTTAATTAAAAATGGTGAAGAGACAAACATATCTTGCAGCATAAAGGAATCTGAAGATAAAGCAATATTACCATTTATAAGAATTGTTAATTCCGAAGCAAAGAAAGTTAATCCTGATGCAGATATGGAAGACGGCTGGATAAAAGTTGACTCTACTGAAAATTACAAAATATGTTCAGAAGTAATATCAGGAAAGATACCCAGTAATAAGGAAGATTTGAAAAAGGACTTTGAATCACTTACCGATGAGACTCTTCAGAAAAAAGTAAGAGATGAAGGAAGAACGCTGGCAGAAGAAAATAAAAATATTATTGATGTACCGGAAAATACATTACTTCAGTTATATTCGAGGGAAAAATATAAGGAATATATAATGTACTCCGATGATATGAATTATTTTATTAGAATTCCTGGAGATTGTGTAAAGGCAGATAGAAATGGAAACGGAAAGGCATTGATATTAGATAAAGATGAAGCTGTAGAAATAATAGATAAGAAAACAAATAAGGCGGCGGGGCTAATTACGGATAAAAATAGTTTGGAACTTTTTATGGCGGGTGACAGAGCTGGATTAGATAATACGCTAAAAAATGTAAAACAATATCAGATAAGAGGTGGTAAGGTTGCAGCCAAGGTTTAAGACTAAGAGTACATATATATTTTATACGTTGATATTCATTTTAGGCGCATACGTAGGCATAATTCTTTCGCTTGCAGCAAAACCCGGATACGATTTTATAAAATGGAGGACTGAACTGGATAATGTATATATACCGATGCTAAAAGCTAATCTGTATGGATTAAAAAATCCACTATGGTTTATATCATATGTTAATAAATTTACAATAAGATTTGTCGTTGTCATTGAATTGATAATCATAGGGGTAATGTTATATGCCACATATGGTAATTACATACATGGTAAAGAATTCGGTACTTCAAAATGGGCTAATCCGGCAGCAATAAATAATGAGTTAAAGGATAGAAATACCCCAAAAGATAAAATTTATAAAGAAACGATTGTATTAAGGAGGTGGATGTTATTTTTCTGGAGAAAGAAATAAAGGTTCAAATAAATACAAATAACCGACAGATTTCCCAACATATATATATGTCAATGGACGAGAGGATAACTGAATTGAATAACAATATGATTATTGTAGGTGGTTCAGGCGCCGGTAAGACATTCAGATTTGCAAGACCTATATTACGGCAGATGACAGGGTCATATATTTGTACAGACCCAAAGGGAGAACTTGCAAGAAAAGAAGGTAATTATCTTGAAGAAAGAGGATATGATGTGCAGGTTATTAACTTGCTAAATGCTTCAGGTATGAGAAAATCAGCACATTTTAATCCTTTCTTCTATATAAAAGATGATGTGGATATTCAAAGATTAGCCACAAACATTATGGAAAATACAAAGCCAAGAGATGCACAAAATAAAGATGCATTCTTTGATGGAGCAGCGGGAGATTTATTAGTAGCATTACTTACATATACATTTGAGACTTATAAAAATAATAAAAAGAAAATGAACTTTCGAACAGTTATGGAACTGTTACGAAAGGCAGATTTTGAAATAGACCCTGAAACTTATGCGAAAAAAGAATCAGAGCTTGATAAGCTCTTTTCTGAACTTGAAAGGAAAGAGAACATAAGAATTCTTAACGAGAAAAGACAAGGTATTTTTACAAAATCGATGAGTAACGCAGTTATAAAATACAACGCAACTATGAGAGGTGCTGCGGATACTGTAAGAAGTATTATTATTACATTAGACCAGCGTCTTTCAAGATTACACAATGATGCATTATTAGATTTACTATCCGATGATGACATTAATATAAATGAATTTGGCACAGGTAAAAATTATGATGGAAAAACAAAGAAAGCGGTTTTTCTTGTAACACCTGATTCTGATACTTCATACAACTTTATAGTGGGTATGTTTTATACAATAACAATACAAAAATCATATGAAATCGCTGATACGTTATACAACGGTCATCTGCCATTGTCAATTACCTTTCTTATGGACGAATTCGCAAATGTGGCATTACCGGAAGATTTTGACAAAGTATTAAGTACAATGCGAAGTCGTAATATGAATTCGATAATCATTATTCAGAGTATGGCGCAAATAAAAGCATTATATGAAAAGAGATGGGAAACTATTACAGGAAACTGTGATACATTCATTTATCTTGGCGGCAATGAGCAGAGTACGCATAAATATGTTTCAGAAATGTTAGATAAAGGAACATTTGATAAAAGAACTACAGGAGAGACAACAGGGCAATATGGTAATTCAAGTAAGAATTATGACGTGGTTGGAAGGGAACTTCTAACTCCTGGGGAAGTAAGAAAATTATCAAAAAGAAAATGTATAGTGCTTATCAGAGGATTTGACCCTTGCATAGATGACAAGATAAGGACAAATGAAAACCCTCTGTTTAAATATAAATGTTTCAAAGAAAATTTTGTATATGACCGTAGAAGACATATAAAAGGCAATATGTATTTTGCACAAAAATCATATGCAGACACAATTAAAAGAGAGGAGGAGATAAACGAAACATCAGGGAAAATAATAGAAATAAATGCCGAAACATTGATGGAGTTATCAAGTGAGGCAATTGAAAGTTATTCAGAATCAGGCTGGTATGAAGAATTATCAGAAGATATGCTTGCAACAGAAGCTGAAAAAATGGAAGAAAAGCTTAAGGAAGTACCGGTATCTGATGAAGAACTTATGAATCTTACTAAAGAAGAAATGGAAAATTTTTTAATCCTTCGTAGCGAAGGATATTCTGACAGACAGATAAAAGTGTTAATTAAAATTATTGCTTCAGGAAAAGATATAGATGATGTCAAAAAAATGTTTCCTGATTCAATGTCGGCAGAAAGAATAGAACTTTTAGCTGAAAAATTTATTTAAAAAACGATTTGGAGGATGAGCAATGAACAAATTAAATAATAAAAAAACTAGAAATAATAAAAATATAGCAAGAATGATAAAATATGCAGTATTGTGTGGAATGTTAATGACAATGTTAATACCGGTGTCAGTATTTGCAACTACACAGGTTAATACAGGATTAGGCAGTTTAGCAACATTTTTTTCTGATGCAGTAAGACTTCTTGGAATTGTTTTAGCAATATATGGAATTGCAACACTTGGTCCTGGTATTAGCCAGCATGACAATACTGGAATTAAGATGGGACTTTTACAAATTACCGGTGCAGCAATTATGATATTTAACCCACAGATATTAGCACTTATGGGAATTACAATATAAGTTGGTATTATTTTCAGAGAGGAAGGAGGTAGCTTATGTTAGCTGCTGTGGCACTATGGGAAGTAGAGCAGGATTTGGTTGCATCTGTAAATGATATTTTCTACTTCCTGATAGATATGGTTAATGAAATTTTAACAACTAATCCCAAAACCTGGGCTGAAAATCATGGAATATGGAGTGTCATTGAAAATATTAACAATTCGCTTATAACAGTTGCAATTCAACTAGCTGTAATATTTTATCTTATAGGGTTTATCGAAAAAACAATAAATATTAAGGAACAGATTTCAATAATAGAAATTATGATGCTTTTTGTAAGAATAGCATTAACCGAGTATTTTATAACACATGCTTTAGAAATTATATCAAGGCTATTCAATGTTGTAACAAGTATAGTTGGATTAACAACTGTGACGAGCAGATACATAAATCAAGTCGGAATGGCTTCAGACATAATGGATATGAGTGCTATATCTAATATAGTATTTTTGTTCCCTACGATTTTGTATTTAGTTATTGTTCCGGCTTGTGCAGGAATTATTGTATTACAGGCTCTAAAGAGGTTATTTAAAATATATTTAGCAGTTCCATATGGAGTTTTGGCTTTTTCAACAATAGGGTCAGGTTCAAGAGAAATATCCCAAACATCTCCGGGATTTGTAAAGTATATGTTAGCAGTATTATTGGAAGGCTTTTCACTTGCGTTAGCTTTGCAAATAGGACTAAAACTGTGTTTGGCAGGACAGGGTTTCGTTAATTTCAATAGTCTTAATGCTAAAGCACATTTGATTCCTGCCACACTAAAAATAATGCAAAATATTATAAATATAGTTATATTGACCGTTATATGTCATATGTCAGAGACACTTGCGCAAAGGGCGTTACGACTAGACAGATAGGAAAGGATATAAATATGGATAGAAACTTCAGTAAAGATATATCATCTTATAAAAAAGACATCTGGAAAGGATTTTCTAAGGAAGAGATAATAATAATATTAATATCACTTGTACTTGGATGTAGTGCAACTTATATTCTTGTTAAATATATGAATATGTCATTTGATGATGCAGTTATACCAGCTTCATTGGTATGTTGTCCTGTTGTATGTCTGTATTTTAAAAAGGAAAATGGAATTCCATTAATAAAGGTTATTATAAGAAAAAGGATATTAAAGAGAACTTCAAAGAAACTTGATTATAAAAGTAGTGAAATGCAGATAGTTGAAATGGAGGCAGAAGAAAGAAGGCAGAGATTAAATGAAGAAAAGAGACGAAAAAAGAAGAAAAGTGTTATATAAGAAGCTTTCTTCAGTAGTTAAAAAATTGGATTATTATGAAGAAATATATCCTGATACGGAAATAAGTCAGGATAACAGGCTTATTCAGTCTTCAATTAATGATTTGCAGCAATTATCAGATGATTTTTATGATTCAGATGTTCAAAAGTATATATTAGTTATACTTGATATTGAAAGAAATATAAGAGAATATGAAATATTAACGTACATCGAAATACAAAAGGCTTTATATGCAAGAGACAGGCTGTATCTTATGAGCATGCAAGAGGTTAAAGATATGTGTGAAATAAGTCAAAAAGAATGCTTTAAATTCTATATGAAGATAAAACAGTCCATTCAGTTTGCGATTGTAAAAAATATCAGAATAATATGTATATGTGATGATTATAGAATAGTAGCAAAAACAAAAAGAAATAATGATAATTTAAAAATATACCTTGATGTAATAAACAAAAATTTAGAACCCTTAGAGTTATAGATAAGGAGGATTTACGAAAAATGGCTAAGAAAAAGCAAAATTTATTAGACCCACTTCAGCAGTTCAAAAAAAAAGATGAGTATGTTCATGCATTTCCTAAATCAGCTCAACAAGCTATAGACATAATAAATGTTTCGGAAGATGGAATATTTAAGCTACCAGGCGAAAGATATTCAGCGACATGGGAATTTGAGGATATTAACTACAAAATAGAAGATGAAGATAGTAAAGATGATTTATTATATACATACTTTACTTCGGTAGTTAATCCAATACAGAGTCCATTTAAGATAACGATTTTAAACAGAAAAAAAGATATAAAAGAATTAGAAGACAGATATCTTTATCCTGAAAAAGAAGATGAATATAAAAATTTAAGAAATAATGTGAACAAAGAAATACTTAGAAGGATATACCAAAGTAGAAAAGGATATACACAAAGTAAGTATATTACGATAACATCTGAAGTTAAAAAGACAGAGAATTTAGCCCTTAAATTCAAAATAATTGAGCAGGATTTATCTACAGGTTTAGGTGCGATTAATTCAAGCATAAGAAAACTAAATGGAGATGAAAGACTAAACTTGTTAAGGGATATCATACGACCAGACCATACATTACCAATGCCTAAGTTAGAAACATTAAGGAAGCGAAACAGAAGCTATTTTGATGAGTTAGTAAGCCTGCAGGGATTTGATTTTTATGATAATGGTAAGTATGAGGGATTTCGTACTGATAAAAAATATGCTTCAGCTTTATATATTGATTCGTATCCGGATATATTAAGTGATTCATTTATTGATAACCTTATGGATTATCCATGTGAGAGCATAATATCAATCGATGTTGTTCCTGTATCTGCTAAAGCTACAGAAGATTACATAAATTCGATTTATCAGGCTGTAGAAAACAAAATAAGTAAGCAACAACAAATTAGAAATAAGAGAAAGGAATATTCGTCTGATATTTCTGAAACAGTTAAAAGAGAAAAAGCAGATGTAAAAAAGGTTATAGACCAATCAAGGGAATCGTGTGAAAAGATGTATCTTGGTGGCGTAACAATGATTATATTTGCGGATACAAAAAGTGAGTTACTTAGTTCTATTTCAAATATTAAGTCACTTGCTGAGAAGAAAACGGTTGGAATGGAAATAGCCTGGCTGCAGCAAAAGGAAAGCTTTATGACAGCACTTCCTATTGGCAATAGATATATTGAAAATCTAAGAACTATGTTTTCGTCAGATATAGCAACTCTTTGTCCATTTCAAACAGCAAAAATTAATACAACAGGAAATACTGTGTGCTATGGAGTGGAAATGGTGTCTGATAACACCCTCTTTGGTAATCGTAGAAAATTAACCTTTGGTGGCGGATTTTTCTTCGGAAAACCGGGTACAGGTAAATCACAAGGTGCAAAATGGGAAATGGCTTGTACATTGGTAAGTTCTGAAGATGCTATCATATGTATTGACCCTACACTTGAATATGAAAATCTTATAGCTGAATATAATGGTGTATTTATTAATTTTGCACCGGGAGAAAAAAATCATATTAATCCACTTGAATGCCCAATCTCCATTTTCGACTCAAAAGAACTTACTGTATTTATAGATGAAACCTCTGATTATATGCTAGCGGTATTTAATAGTATAATGCCGGGTGAACTTACTTCGGGACATAATACAATTATCTCAAGATGTGTAAGAGTGTTGTTTGAAAGCATTGCTGCAATGGATAAAAAGGATAGATATATTCCTATAATGGAAGATTTAAAAGAAATCATTGATAAGCAGCCTGAACCACAAGCAGTTGATTTAGGTTTGGCACTTGAATTATTTACAACAGGTGCGTTTAGAATGTTCAATCATCAGACTAATATATCTTTGAATAAAAGATTTACATGCTTTGGTATAAGAGATGTCGGACAGCGTATGTTTGGACTTGCAATGTTAACAGTTAACAGATTTATTGACAATCAGGTTGATTATAATAGAAATTCAAATATTACCACATGGATATATTATGATGAGGTCCACGAATTATTAAGAAATAGGGAATCAGCATTATATCTTGATAAAAGCTGGAGAAAACACAGAAAACAAAAGGCAATTGATACAGGAATGACACATACCATTGAGGAAATAGTAGAAAATGATACTGCCAAGGCAATGGTAAAAAATTCAGAATTTATTATGATGCTTAAATCTTCTAAAATATCATGCGGAGCAATATTAAAGAATGTGGAAGGAATGAAAGAAAATTACTTAAAATATCTTATAAATGCAAGACCTGGTTGTGGTTTGCTGAAACATGGTAAAGAAATTGTTCCGATAGATGGAACAATGGAAGAAGAAAACGAATTAACAGTATTATTTAATACAGACCCTTATAAGTATACAGATGATGCAAAAGAAACAGAATAAGGTGGTGAAACTCAATGTCTAAGCATGTAAAAGCCTCAGAATATTACAGTAGACGAGTTAAAGATGATAGTTCAGAATCTACTAAATCATCAAAGGTCATCATTGAAAATAATTCTGATGAATCTGATACATCAAAATTATTTGGAAAAAGTAAAAATTCCGGAAATAAAAATTATAGTCAAACTGTTCAATCAAGTGAAGGTCATAGAACAAATCCTGTTTCTATGACCGAAACAAGAGTAATAAATCAAAGTCCTATATCAGTAGCAAGTGAAGTAAAATCTACAGAGTTAAAAAAAGTTAAAGATGATGTTAAGGAAATAACAAGAAATATTGCAAATAAAGATTCTGATGAAACAAAAACATTAACGAGACGTATGCTTGGAGTTGAAGGTGTTGCAGTTGCGGAATATGATACTGTTAAGTCAGCTAAGAGACTTACTCAAAAAGCTGTCCATACGACAAGATATACAGTAACTATATTTTCAGACGATGAAAAAATAAAAAGGTATGAAGAATACAGAAAAAATTCTAAGGATTTAAAAAAGCCGAGAAAGGAGATAAAGCAAGAAGAAAAAGAATTAAAAGAAAAATCTCCGGATATAGGAAAGACAGCGAAATATAGTACAACAGTTAATCGAAAAAAATATGCTGAACTATCACGAAAAAAAGGAGACATAAAAAAGAAAAGAATAGCCCAAAGGCATACAAAACGTGTAAACAGAATAAAAGACAATGCATTAAATAATGTGAAAAATACCAGTAAATCATTAATAAAAATGCCAAATAGATATACACTTATGATTGCAGATGATTTAGAGGCAGAAGGATTACTAAAGAACGCATCTATAAGTGTTGTAAGCAGCGTTTTTAAAGGTCTCAACAACTTGATAAAACTATTTTTGTCTACATTAAAAAATCTAATGATAGCATTATCACCATTGTTATTTGGGTGTGTATTTATTATGTTTATGATTTACATAGTTTTTCTATCAGACTTTAGCAGCTATTTTGACATCGATAAGGATTCAACTTTGATAAGTAGTAAAGAAACCACTTATAATTTAGAAACTTTAATTAATGAAAGTCTTGTAAATAGAAGAGAAGAAATGGCAAAAGAGATAGTAGGGTCTGATAAAAATTCACAAGTATATTTTGTAAATATTGAAGAATTTGTAATTAATGATGCCAGGACTTCAGCAAATAAAAAAGCTGAAGAAGAAGGGATTATACCGGTTTTATTCAATGAATATATATCTTCTGATGCTGGTAGAGAATTTATAAATAATCTTGCTTACAATATGTGTTACATTCTTACTGATGAAGAAGCAGCATTATATGAAGGAAAATTAACAGAATATTCCGGAAATATAAAATCAGATATAACTACAAAACCTGGAATAGGTGCAGGTCTTGTAATAGGTTCAGACATTGGGACAGGTACAAATCAGAAAAAGATTGTAATAGGCTATCATCTGATGAATGAGTAACAGAGTTAAGATTGGAGGTACATATGAATTATGATGATATATTAGCAGGTGCAGATGGTGATATTAAAGTTAATGTTCAGGATGTAAGGCAGTTGTATATTGCAATATCAAACAATGATAATAAATATATACAATTCTTTGAAAAGAAATACTTAGAGCTTACATCAATAAGAATACAGGAAAGACAAGCTTATGACTATTATATGTTATCAAAAAAAATATCTAAATCCTCAGGTGAAGAAATATTTGTACATGAACTAAAAGAGGAATATTTGAAAACAAGAACTAACAGAATGATGTTACAGAATGAAATCTCAGAGTATGAGAGAAAAAACAGTATTTTAGTTAGCAATGATAAAAAATAAGAAATATAAGGAGATGTACATAATATGAATAAAAAAGAAGTATTAGAAATAAAGAAGAATTTAACAATGGAAAATGCAGTAATAACTAATATATGTGGGTGTTATGTAGATGGCGAGAAGAATATAAAGTTTAAATCTAAATGCCCATTTAATTTAGTTCCGGAAGAGGAAGCATATAAATATTATGAAATATTTAAGAAAACATTATCAGGTTCTGTTGGCAAGAATCTTGTTAATATAGAATTTAAGCCTGAAGATGAATTACAAGGTGGTAAACAGGAATTTCTTCTTAGACTAAAAGATAGTGGACTTGAAGATGATGAGCTTTTAGATGAAGTATATAACAGAATAATAAACAATTATAAATATACAGATAATTACTATATAATACTCATTCATGGCATATATGATATTCCGGGAAAATCAAATGATAATATAGAAATGTTCGATGCTTCTGATAATGTATATGATTATATTCTTTGCAGTATTTGTCCGGTTAAGCCTGTCAAATCAGGTCTAAGTTATGATATGAAATCCAATAGTTTTATAGAGCGTGTAAGAGATTTGATTGTAGATAGTCCAAAAGATGGTTTTTTGTATCCTGCATTTAATGATAGAAATATGGATGTACATAGTCTTTTGTATTACATAAAAAATCCTAAGTTACAAAGTAACTTTGCTAAGGAAATGTTTGGAATAGAAACTTCATCAGTGATTGAACAAAGAGAGTTTTTTAATAATATAGTAAAAAATGTTTTAAATGAAGATGCGAATTTCGAAACAGTAAAAAGTATATATGATACTTTATATGAAATTGTGGAAGAAAGCAAAGATGAATCAGAGCCATTATTATTATCAGGTAATATTATTCGGAATATTTTTGAAGAAAATGGTGTAAGTGAAAAAGCAATAAAAGATATTGAAAACCATTTAAGAGAAGAAAATGGTAAAGAGCCAATTAGACTATTTGCACAAAATATAATAAATAATAAAAGCACTATTGAAACTTCAGATGTAATTATTAAAATTTCAAACAACAAAACAGATAAAATCGAGAAAAAGGTTATTGATGGCGAAGAATGTCTTGTTATTAAAGCAGTAGGAAACGTCGTTATAAATGGAATAAATCTATAGATACAAGAAAAAAAGAGAAAGGAGGATTCTGATATGCAGAAGATGAAGCAGTATTTATATAATAGAATAATAGAAGATAATAGCTTAAGTAATCTTGAATTAAAATTAATATTCTGGCTTGCAGCTCATCAGGATGAAAGAGGCAGAGTACAAGGTATATATTATTCTTCCATATCGGAAGAATTAGATTGTAGCATATCAGGATTCTACCTTACAAGAGATTCTTTATGTGAAAAAGGTTATATTGAATGGGATAAGAGTTTTTCGGCTGATATGGATATAATATTATATGATAACAATTTTATGATAGAAAATGGAGATATAGAATATAGAGACTATGTTGATTTGAATATAAGTATATTTAACGATAAAGAATTTCTAAAATGCAAAGCAGGTGCAATAAGAACGGCTATGTATTTTATTAAAAGAGTTGCAGCACAAGGTGCAATAACGATGTCTAACAGTCCGGCATCGATACCGGCAGAAGCAGAAAAGGCGAGAAAATTATGGTTTAATCAATATAAGAGTATATGTGTATTAAAAAAACTCATAGGTGTAACAGGCAGAATGATTAAAGAATATATTAAAATATTAAGCAAATGGATAGACAGTGCAGATGTACAAAAAGATGGTACTACATACACTGTATTTACTGTACTAAAAAAATCATTAAATAATATTCAGATGGGAAAGAAGTCATATCCTGAAAGAGAAGCATACAGACAAAAAATAAAAACATTTATCAGAAGAAATAAAATACGAAGCACAGAGAGCAATTTAGAAGATACGGCAGATTTAATTTTCCAGTATAGAAATAAAGCAAAAACAGGAGGGTTAAATATAACTGAAATTTTATATGCAGCAATAAATAATACATGCTCTACGATATTAAATTCAATAAATGTACATAAGTCATTAAGAGCTATTATTAATTACAATTGTCCGGGACTACTATAAATAATTTAACTGAAAAAGCAGATGTGATAGTAATATATAGAGTGAATATAAAATGATGGATTATTATGGATTAATGTGGATTAATATGGACTAAAATGGCAAGATATTGATATAGAATGAATTAAATAATACAAATTATAAATAAAAAATCAAAACAACTGATTTCAGAATATCATCTGAAGTCTTTTTTATTGCTTATTTATTCTAGTTTTATGCAATATCGTATGTGGATATTCTAGAATTATGCTATATATTCTAATTTTGTGTTGTTAGATATTCTATTATTGTGTATTGCTGAAAATACGTGTTTTTACTGTATTTTCAGCAAGTAAAACATATATTAAAGAGTTTTTATATATATCTGTCTTTATATTTATCTTAATAATATATAAGAATATATATAACTATAAATTGATAAAACATATTCGTCTGAAACAATTTCCTGTGAAAAAATAAGAGTGTCAGAATCATATAAAATCAAATATGTCATTTGAAGTATATGTTAATGCATACGATGTATGCATATTTGTAATCAGAAAAACAAAAAGTTTAGAAAAAATTTATAAAATCGAACCACTGGTTCATAGTATGTAAAAATGCATTTTTATAAAATTAGGTTGTATTCAAAAAATAAAACAGAGGAGGTAACAGATATGGATACAAAAAATACAGTAAAGGTTGATATTCAGAAAAATAATTCTGAATATCAGCAAAAACGACTTATGAAGTATACAGATATTATAAAGAAATTATCCGCAGAGAAAGAAGGTAATAAGTAATGATGAACTATGAAGAGTTTAAAAATACTGTTGAAAAAGAGTTTAAAAATTATCTTAATCCGGAATATCAGGATATGTCTGTGCATATAGCACAGACAGAAAAGGTAAATATGACACTTGATTCTATACATATGATTGCTGCAGAAAAAAATGAGCCTACAATATCACCGATAATGTACATAAATGATATGTATTCCGATTATATAGAAAATGGAGATATAGATAAAACGCTTACAGATGCTACACAGCAGATGTGTATGTGTTATGAGAATATGCCGGATATGTCATTTGATTTTAATAATCTCGATGATAAAATTTTATTCCGAATTATTAATAAGGAACAAAATAAAGAGATGTTAAAAAATATGCCATACAGAGATTTTCAGGATTTGGCAGTAACATATTATATGGCAGTAAATATAAACGATGATGCACAAGGGGGAATTATAAAGATTAATAATGCAATAGCAGAAATGCTTGGAAAGAATGAAGAACAGCTCTATGAACTAGCCTATAAGAATACAAGAAATACTTTAACACCTACTGTGCATTCTATGAAAGAAATCATATATGAGATGTTATTAAATAGTGGTGTGCCTGAAGAAATTATTAATGGAACAAGTGATATGTCTGTATCTGATGATAATATGTTTGTTATCAGTAATAATGTAAAAAGTAATGGCGCAATTTCGATGTTATATGAAGATATATTACAGGAATTATCAGAAAAGGTTAATGATAATTTATATATAATGCCAAGCTCGATACATGAAGTAATAGCAGTACCGGCAGGCGATTTTACTGCTGATGAACTTTCAAAGATGGTAAGAGAAGTCAATATGAAAGAGGTGGATATATCTGACAGATTATCAAACGAAGTTTATTCATACGACAAAGATAAAAGAGAGCTTACATTAGCAACTGATAATCCGGATAAAAGTCTTGAATATGATATGGAAAGAAGAAATGAAGCAAGACGAGAATGGAATGGCAGGACAATATGATGTATGTAACTATTGATGAACTTATAAGAATGTTAAATTCACAAGAAGAATACATAATAAATGTATCATTACAGGACGGTGGTAAAGATGACTAATGAATTAAAAAGAGTGTCGGTAAAACTTGTATCAGACCCACCATTATTGTCGAATACACCCTTGAATTCTCCGGAGGCAGTCGAGAGACTGCTTGGAGAATTAATAGGTATGCTTGATAGAGAAGTTTTCGCAGTTATTAATTTGAAGTCAAATTATGAGGCAATAAACTGTAGCATTATATCACAAGGTGTAATAGACCATACACTTGCTAATCCGGCAGAAATTTTAAAAACTGCGATTCTATCTAATGCATCACACATTATAGTTATGCATAATCACCCATCAGGAAATATTAATCCAAGCATAAATGATATTTATATAACTAACAGAATGGAAGAAGTATGTAATCTAATAGGAATATCATTGGTCGACCATATCATAGTAAGTCCTGAAAGAGATAAATATTATTCATTTAAGGAAAAAGATATGTTGCCATCTTATCAGATTGACACAGATAAGATGTATCAAAAACTGAAAGATGAAGTAATAGACATAAACAAAGAATACACAATAAAAAATATAGTCAATAAATATTTTAAAGAAAGTATAGAAGACATAGATATAAAAACAGGATATGGAATGTTGGAAAGTATTATTTCTGATATAGACAAAGTGTTAGATACAAATATTTCTTCAAAACTAAAAAATAAAGCAATAGAGGAAGAAATTATAAGAAATGATATTAAAAAATTGAAAAAGCAGCTAGGAGTGATGAAAAGGTGAGTGAAGAGAAAAAACAAAGTTTTACTAAAGAATATTATGAAAATAAGATTAAAAGAGAAGTAAGAAATAAGGCTGTTGAATTGTCTGCCGAGTGTGTGAAAATGGCAAATTTATTACCAGCAGTTAAATGTGTTAATAATTCAAAAAAAGTAGTATTTGATACGGAAACAACAGGGTTATCAGAGGCTTATGATGAAATATTACAAATATCAATAATAGATGGAGAAGGTAATGAACTTATAAACTCTTATGTAAAACCATATTGGAATGATAGTTGGGAAGAAGCCCAGGCAATACATGGAATTACTAAGGAAATGGTAAAAAATGCCCCGTATATTCACGAACTTATTCCGAGACTTAAAGGAATTTTTGATTCAGCAGAATTAATCATTGCTTATAATAATTCATTTGATATTGGTTTCATTAAAAGAACCGGAATAGATTTATCAGAAAAGTATCAATATGACGTAATGAAAGAATTTGCTCCGTACTTTGGCGAATGGAGTAATGAGTATTCAACGTTTAAATGGCAGAAACTTGTTAATGCAGCAAGATATTTTGATTATGAATTTAAAGCACATGATGCACTTGAAGATATACGTGCAACATTACATTGTTATAACAAATTAACGTCATTACAGGAATCAGGAAAATATGATGAAATTGTAAAGAAAAATTATGAAATGGTAAACAAGATGTTTAACAAATCGAATGATGAAAAGAAGAAAAATATTACAAAAAGAATAATAAATATATCACAGGGAGGAAGAAAAAGATGAATAAAGTAATGTTAATTGGAAGATTGGTAGCTGATCCGGACGTGAGATATTCACAGGGCGAACAGATGGCAATAGCAAGATATAGGCTTGCAGTTAACAGAAGATATAAAAAAGATAGTGAAGAACAGGCTGCCGATTTTATTAATTGTATTGCATTTGGCAAGAATGGTGAATTTGCTGAAAAATATTTGCATCAGGGAATGAAGATTGCAGTATTCGGACGAATACAGACAGGCAGTTATACTAATAAAGACGGAAACAAAGTATATACAACAGATGTTGTTGTTGAAGAACATGATTTTTGTGAAAGCAAAGCATATCAGAGTAATTCAGGAAGCAGACCAGAGCCAACAGATGCAAATGGTTTTATGGATATTCCTGATGGCTTAGATGATGATGGATTGCCATTTAAGTAATAATCGGTCAAAGTGTTTAGGAGAAGGTGCTTATGAGTGAAAATTATATTGACATAAGTAAAATGACAGAAGATGATAAACAGTCACATGTAGACAATGTTGAAACAGCAATAGATTACAATATTCCTATATCAGATAATGATTTTAAGTTATATATGGAAATAATAAGTGAGAGAAGTTCAGTTGTCCAGAAAGATAGTAAAAATTTGACAGATGACAGAAAAATATTTAAGAGAGGTAAATGTCTATGAATGATAATCAAACGGATAAGAATAAATTAAAGGCGTATATTGAAGAAAATGCTATTGAAATCGAGGATGATATAAGTATTTTTGAAGAACTGGGAGAACCGGATAGTGAAATGGAAGTTGAGGTGTAGTATATGGAAGAAAAGAAAAAAAGTCTTACACAAACCAGACAAAAGCTGGTAGATATGTTTCTTGATATATTAAAAACCGATGAGCCATTGAAGTGGACCAGTGGTTGGAATTCAAATCGACCAAAAAACGCTATTACAGATAAAGAGTATCGGGGAATTAATAGAATGATTCTTATGATACAATCAATGTATGAAGGATATAGTGACCCTAGATGGTGTACATTCAAACAGGCAAATGATAAAGGATACAGGATAAAAAAAGGAGCAAAGTCAACCCCAGTTGAATTTTGGAGCTTATATGATAAAAAGACAAAAAAGACTTTATCATATTCTGAAGCTAATAAATTAGAAACAGAAAATCCCGAATATTATGCTGAAAATGTAATACTTATGTCAAAATCTTACTATGTATTTAATGCTGAGCAAATAGATGGTATTCCTGAATTGGAGAAAGCAGAAGATATAATATTACCTGAAGAACTTGAACAATTTATAGATAATATAAAAAAAGAAATGGATATATCTGTTGTATATGGTGGGAATCAAGCATATTACAATGTGATAAAAGATGAAGTACATATGCCAAAGACTAATATGTTCAAGGGAATAAATGAATACTATTCAACATTGTTACATGAGTTGGGACATGCTACAGGAAAAGATACCAGACTTAATAGAAATTTAAGTGGCACATTTGGTAGTGAAAATTATGCAAAAGAAGAGTTAAGAGCAGAAATAGCAAGTTGTTTTCTTACTAATGATTTGGGTTTCAATAATGAAGATGATAATGAACACAACAAAAATCATGCAGCATATGTTAAATCCTGGATTAGAATTGTAGAAAATTCTCCAATGGAGCTTATGAGTGCTATAAAAGATGCTGAAATTATATCAGGATATTTAAAAGAAAAAGGAAATTATTCGGAAATATTTGAAAAGAAAAATGTGATTGAAGAGAATAAATTAACAAAAAATAGTATTATTGATAAAGGTGCAGTAATAGAACATAATCAGAGTAAAAATATTTCAGGGAATAGAGAAGTAGCTTCAGCTTATGAAAATATAATGAAAGAATTAAAAATTATTAGAAGTATAATGGAAAACCCTATGAATACGGGAAAGACAATGGCTCATATGGTATCAGAAGTTACAGATAAATACTCTACTAAAGAACTTATTGAATATGTGACTAAGGAAATTTATAAAGGTGATGAACATATTTTTAGGGATAAAATTATCGGAGATATATTAAATTATAAAATTTCAGAAAATATACTAGGTAATCCGGTAACAGAAATAGATAAAAAAATGCAAAATGAAATTAATGAAATAGCAAGTTTAGACATATTATCAACAGGAAAAGTGCCAGATGATTGTAATACATTAGTAATAACAACACCAAATAAAGATTTTGATGATATAGCAACAAATGCTAT
>OLGY01000376.1_pt1 | contig 33193 bp, 29 predicted proteins | sample 1605951 | NCBI WGS metagenome assembly OLGY01 (sample SAMN03283280) | human gut metagenome | biome: human-associated habitat; material: feces | host: Homo sapiens | place: Peru | collected 2012
TTGGCTGGAAGAGAATATCCATTAGAGAGAACCAGAAACATTGGTATTATGGCTCATATTGATGCCGGTAAGACAACAACAACTGAGCGTATTCTTTATTATACCGGTGTTAACTATAAGATTGGTGATACTCATGAGGGAACTGCTACCATGGACTGGATGGAGCAGGAGCAGGAAAGAGGTATTACAATTACATCTGCAGCTACAACATGTCACTGGACTTTAGAGAAGGAAACTAAGCCAATGCCTGGTGCACTTGAGCATCGTATCAACATCATCGATACTCCGGGACACGTAGACTTCACAGTAGAAGTTGAGCGTTCTCTCCGTGTACTTGATGGTGCGGTAGGCGTTTTCTGTGCTAAGGGTGGTGTTGAGCCACAGTCAGAGAATGTATGGCGTCAGGCTGACACATACAATGTACCGAGAATGGCATTCATCAATAAGATGGATATCCTTGGTGCTAACTTCTATGCATGCGTAGACCAGATTAAGAATCGTTTAAAGAAGAATGCAATCTGCCTTCAGTTACCTATCGGTAAGGAGGATGAGTTCAAGGGAATTATCGACCTTTTCGAGATGAAGTCTTACATCTACAATGATGAGAAGGGCGATAATATCACTGTTGGACCTGTTCCTGAGGATATGAAGGAAGATGCTGAGCTTTATCATACAGAGTTAATAGAGAAGATCTGTGAGCTCGATGATGATCTCATGATGGCTTACCTTGACGGTGAAGAGCCATCTGTAGAGGAGCTCAAGAAGGCATTAAGAAAGGCTACATGTGAGTGCCGTGCTATTCCTGTATGCTGTGGTTCAGCTTACAAGAACAAGGGTGTTCAGAAGCTTCTCGATGCTGTTATCGAGTATATGCCATCTCCACTCGACGTACCTGCTATCAAGGGCGTTGACCTTGACGGTAACGAGGTAGAGAGAAAGTCATCTGATGAGGAGCCTTTTGCAGCTCTTGCATTCAAGATTATGGCTGATCCATTTGTTGGTAAGCTTGCATTCATCAGAGTATATTCAGGTACATTGAACTCAGGTTCTTATGTACTTAACGCAACTAAGGACAAGAAGGAGCGTGTAGGACGTATCCTTCAGATGCACGCTAATAAGAGAATGGAGCTCGATAAGGTTTATTCAGGTGATATCGCAGCGGCTGTAGGACTTAAGTTCACAACCACAGGTGATACAATCTGTGATGAGCAGCATCCTGTTATTCTTGAGTCCATGGAGTTCCCGGAGCCTGTTATTGAGCTTGCAATCGAGCCTAAGACAAAGGATGCTCAGGGTAAGATGGGTGAGGCTTTAGCAAAGCTTGCTGAAGAGGATCCTACATTCAGAGCACATACAGATAAGGAAACAGGTCAGACAATCATCGCCGGAATGGGTGAGCTCCATCTTGAGATCATCGTAGACAGACTTCTTCGTGAGTTCAAGGTTGAGGCTAATGTTGGTGCACCTCAGGTTGCATACAAGGAGACAATCACTAAGGCTGTTGATGTTGATTCTAAGTACGCTAAGCAGTCCGGTGGTCGTGGACAGTACGGACATTGTAAGGTTCACTTCAGACCAATGGATCCGAATGGCGAGGAGACATTCAAGTTCACTTCATCAGTTGTTGGTGGTGCTATTCCTAAGGAATACATCCCGGCTGTTGGCGAGGGTATTGAGGAGGCTACAAAGGCCGGTATCATTGCAGGATTCCCTGTACTTGGTGTAGAGGCTGATGTATACGATGGTTCCTACCATGAAGTCGATTCATCCGAGATGGCATTCCATATCGCAGGTTCCATGGCGTTCAAGGATGCTATGGCAAAGGCTAATCCTGTTCTTCTTGAGCCTATTATGAAGGTTGAGGTTACTATGCCTGAGGAGTACATGGGAGATGTAATCGGAAGCCTTAACGCTAAGCGTGGTCAGATCCAGAGCATGGACGATATCGGCGGCGGTAAGATGGTAACAGCTATGGTGCCACTTGCTGAGATGTTCGGTTACTCCACAGAGCTTCGTTCTTCTACTCAGGGACGTGGTAACTACTCCATGTTCTTCGAGAGATATGAGCAGGTTCCAAAGAACGTTCAGGAGAAGGTTGTTGCAGCACATTCCGGAAAGTAATTTTTGTTACAGCAGGGTAAGCTGTGAAGCCTGATTTTGGCAGAATAACTTATTTTTAGAAATAAAAATGATGTTTATAACAGGTTTTAACCCAATGAGTGGCGCAAAAGTGCCATTTATTGGGCTAAACTTGAAAAAAAGAGTTGAAAATATTTCTTTTATGAAATATAATAAAAAAAGCTGATTATTCCCATAAGGGAGCATTTTTAAGGAGGACATTCAAAATGGCAAAGGCTAAATTTGAGAGAAGTAAGCCACATTGTAACATTGGTACAATCGGACACGTAGATCACGGTAAGACAACTTTAACAGCTGCTATCACTAAGGTTTTAGCTGAGAGAGTTCCTGGTAACGAGAAGGTAGATTTCGAGAACATCGATAAGGCTCCGGAGGAGAGAGAAAGAGGTATCACAATTTCTACAGCTCACGTTGAGTACCAGACAGAGAAGAGACATTATGCACACGTTGACTGCCCAGGCCATGCTGACTATGTAAAGAACATGATCACTGGTGCTGCTCAGATGGATGGCGCTATCCTTGTAGTTGCTGCTACTGACGGTGTTATGGCTCAGACAAAGGAGCACATCCTTCTTTCACGTCAGGTAGGCGTTCCTTACATCGTTGTATTCATGAACAAGTGTGATATGGTAGACGATGAGGAGCTTCTTGAGTTAGTTGAGATGGAGATTACAGAGCAGCTTGAGGAGTATGACTTCACAGGTTGTCCTATCATTAAGGGTTCTGCTCTTAAGGCTCTTGAGGATCCAATGGGACCTTGGGGTGATAAGATTATGGAGCTTATGGATACTGTTGATACTTATATCCCAGATCCACAGCGTGCTACAGACAAGCCATTCCTTATGCCAATCGAGGATATCTTCACAATCACTGGCCGTGGTACAGTTGCTACAGGTAGAGTTGAGCGTGGTGTTCTTCATGTTAATGAGGAAGTTGAAATCGTTGGTATCCATGAGGATAAGAAGAAGACAGTTGTTACCGGTATCGAGATGTTCCGTAAGCTTCTTGATGAGGCTCAGGCTGGTGATAACATCGGTGCTCTTCTCCGTGGTATCCAGAGAACAGAGATCCAGAGAGGACAGGTTCTTGCAAAGCCGGGTACTGTAACTTGCCATAAGAAGTTTACAGCTCAGGTTTACGTTTTAACAAAGGAAGAGGGTGGACGTCATACACCTTTCTTCAACAACTATCGTCCACAGTTCTACTTCAGAACAACAGACGTTACAGGTGTTTGTGAGTTACCAGCCGGCACAGAGATGTGCATGCCTGGCGATAACGTTGAGATGACAATCGAGCTCATCCACCCAATCGCTATGGAGCAGGGTCTTACTTTCGCTATCCGTGAGGGTGGTAGAACAGTAGGTTCAGGCCGTGTTGCTACAGTTATCGAGTAATCTTTGATAGTGTATCAAAAAGTTAGATTTTATGGGGCTTTCCGAGAAATCGGGAAGCCCTTTTTTTGTCTTGAAAAGGGTGAAAGAATAGCAAAAAATAGAGTTAGCGGTATCAAAACGGTGCACAAAATAGTAGGTTTAAGAAAATGAGGTATAATGTTCGGAGGTATTTATATCGATATATAATATGAGAAACAGAATATAAGAATAATTTTTTAAAATACATATATACTTGTAATGATAGATTGAAAAAAGTTCATATCAATATTGCCGGAAAAGAAAAATTGTGGTATGATGTTTGAGTGTGTACATTTAGGTGAAAATGAATATGATAAAATGGGAGGTGTAAGTATGATTGATATTATGGATGCAGCTCACTATTTGGTTTATCTATCGTACCATGAAAAGAGAGGATCGTTGACGCCATTAAAGTTACAAAAGTTGTTATATTTGGCACAGGGATGGAGTTATGTATGGGATAATAAGCCTCTGTTTCAAAGTGAGTTTGAAGCTTGGCAATATGGACCAGTAAATGTAGATATTTATAATTATTTCAAATCATATGGAAGGGCTGAGATTCCTGAACATGAAGGTTGGGTTTGCCAGTTTGGAGATATGGATTCAAAGGAAACACTGGATGCTATTTGGGAAAAATATTGTTCACACAGTGCATTTGAATTAGTTGAGATTACACATAGGCAAGAACCATGGAAACTTGCTTATTTAAGAAGAGGAACAATAAAAAATAGCGATATTAGGAAATATTTCCAGTCAACTTATTAAAAGTTGACTGTTTTTTTTAGGGAGGTTATATTTATGCAATTAAATGGTATTATGGTAGATAATTTTAAATCATATGGGGATATGACTCAAATTCCAATTTCTAGCCTGAGTATTTTAATGGGAGCAAATAGTAGTGGAAAAAGTACGGCATTACAAACTCTTTTAGCGCTTAAACAGACTATAGAATGTAATAGCCCAGACGTAGATTTGTTGCTTTCAGGAAAATATGTTACATTAGGTGATTTTGCTGATGCAATAAATAATCCAGAAGAAGGGTATTTTTCATTTGGAGTTTCAGTAGTAGGAGATGAGTTTACTGAGAATTACAGTGCTGATAATTTGACGGATGTGGTATGGAAATTTTGTGGTTCAACAGAAAAAGATGTTAGTTTAGCTGAAATTACTTTTAGAATATCAAACGAACATATTAACGTAGTCAAAACAAATGATGATTTATATAGCATACTAATAAATGGTGAAGACACAGCATTAACGGTAAAAATTAATAATTTATTACTTACTAAATTATACGTGAATTATAATACGGAATTTAACAATATTTTCTATAATTTTATCAATGAGATTGTAAAATTACTTTTGCCACAGAAGAAGAGTAGTTCTTTTGAAAAAAATGAGATTGTATCTTTAAGAACAGTAGAGAAGTTCTATTTTGAGTTAATGAGAAGGGGTGTAAGTAGAACAATAGAACAGGATGAGGAAGACAATAGTTCAAATATTATTAATTTGGTTAATCGAATAGTTGATATTATTGAAGATTATTGTAAGTGCCAATTTAAGTATTATGCTAATTTTGAAGGTATGCCTCGTAATTTTAAGGAAAACATTTTGTTCAATTGTATATATAACCATAATAATATTGAAAATATTGAGAAAATACTAGTGAAATACGAAAAGCAACTTGGGGAAATCCGGGGAAAAGAATATCTTCACAATTACGATGGCGCTGATGAATTTGATATAAACACGATTTATCGATTGGGAAGCGAAGAAAAGGGAATTAACTCGGAGTGTGAAGTTGTTTCTGATGCATTTAGAGTATATAAAGGAATTTTAAATCGGATAATTAGAAAGATTTTCTACTTGGGTCCTATTAGAGAAAAACCGCAAGGTTTATACAATGTGGGTTTTGAAACAATTCCGAAATATGTAGGTACCACAGGGGCATATTTTGCTTCTGTCTTGTTAAGAGAAAATAAAATTAGAGAATATATATTACCTAATAATGAAGTGGAGACAATGAGTCTTCTTGAGGCATTAGATGAGTGGGCTATTCATTTAAATGTAGCAAGTGAAATAAAAGTAGAAAAGAAAAATTCTTTTGGTTTTAGTGTATCCGTATTTAACACGCAAAGACAAAAAGCTGATATTATGAATGTGGGAATTGGAACAAGCCAAGTATTACCTGTTTTAATTACAGGTTTATTGTCAGAGCCCGGAGAATATTTGCTTTTTGAACAACCAGAATTACATTTACATCCATATTCGCAAAGTAGATTAGCTGATTTTTTTGTTGAATTAGTAAAGCAAGGACGTAAAATTATCGTAGAGACACATAGTGAGTATTTTGTTTTGCGGATGCGATATCAAATATTGGTTAATGGAATTAGTGAAAATGACATAGTTATAAACTTTTTTCAAAACAAGGGTAGAACACGAATCAGTCAGGGAAAGCTATCAGGATATGGTAATCTTCAATATCCAGAAGATTTTAGGGATGAAACACAGAAACTGCTGGATGATTTAATGAATGCTGCATTGGAAAAGAGAGGACAATAATGGAGAGTGTTTTTATTGATCCTGCAATGCTAATGCTACAGGACGAAGACATAATAGAAAAAAATATTGACTTTTTTCGCAAGGTAATTGCATTAAGTAATTCGCGACAAATTTCAGTATGTTTGTATAAAGAAATAATTGAACACATAAGCACAAGACAAATCTATCCCTTTCCGATTAATATTAATGATGTTAAGAATAAAGAACTTAAAGAGAAGTTATTACTTTTAAACAATTCATTTACTACCTCTATAATGAATAATTATCAAGAAGTAGATATTGATAACTGCCAAGGTTCACAGGAGTTTACAACGGATAGAAAGGCTTATGAAGAAAAAAGTGAGTACTATGCTTTTTTCAGTATGCTTTTAACACCTTGTTATGCTTCTTATAATATTTCTGACAAAATTTTGGTCGGTGAAAAGACTAAAGGGATATTAGAGGGAGAACAAACAACAATATATTGTAATTGTGAGAGTAGAGAGTATAAAAAAACATACATATGGATCTCGCCAGATAATTATCTGACCGAACAGCAAAAGGCAATAGAGCATTTTAGAGCTATTATAAAGGGAAACAATAAGTTGTTTGTTGCATCACCGGAGGTTAAACGAGCAGATCATCATAATCATGTGCAAAATACAGAGTTTAATTGTTATGAACAACTTACAGCCAAAAATAAGAGAGTATTTAACTATTTAAGATATTTGGGATTATATAGAATAATTTTTGAGAATTTTGCTCCGGACACTTCATATGAGGTAGGAACAATAAAAATTGTGAAGGTCGATCAAACTGCCGATTCGGATATCGTTACAGGATGGTTTTATGGGTGTGTTGATTTTAAAATCTTAGTCGAAATGTATTTTCCTAAAGATATAGGTAATACATTGGTTGCATATGCTCAAGGTGAAATATCAAGAATAAAGATGGAAGAACTGAAAACTGAATTAGTTTTATATTGAGGAAAAACCGGTGAAAATGCAAGTGTTTCACTGGGTTTTTCTTACCATCCCTTAATTTGTTTTATCTGTTCTGCACGTTCGGGATCTCTGTGATACTGGAGCTTAAATTGTATCGTTTCTACAACCTCTTTCCGGGCTTCATCATCCAATTGATAAAAAGATGTGAGTAAATTATCCACATCAGGCATACTATTTTTTCCGAAAAGATACATAAGCGGATACATGGAATTCTTTAAATATGTTTTTACTCGATTTCCGTCAAGAGCACCATTCAATGCATTTGGTAATGTAGGGTAGATTTCTTCTTCTGTAATGGCTCCGGAGAAGGGGCTGGCAGAGCATATATCATTCACGTCAATTTCTAATTCATTTGCCAATCGAAGTGCAAAATCAAATCTAATATTAGAATCCTTTTGAATAATAGAATAGAGTGTTGTGGCGCTGATTCCGGTTGCTTTTGCAATCTGGCGGACATTCGTGCCTTTACTATCAAGTAGTTCTTTCAATTTCTTTCCATCGCCCATAAATGACCTCCTATATTCATACAAAGAAAAATTACGAAAAACATAAGCACAGTATATATAATAGCATATTTACGAAATGCATAAAAGAGAAAAATACAAAAAATAGTAATTACGAAAATCATAATGATGAATTTACGAAGTGTTGACATATGAGATATATGGTGTTAATATAAATGTACGAAAATCGTACAATATATAAATACAAGAATTGTAACAAAATTAGAAATGAAGAAGGGAGGACGAATATATGGCGAATTATCAATATATGATGAGTGCGGAAGATATTGCAAAAGAGCTGAATTGTTCTAAATCACACGCATACAAACTTATTAAGTCGATGAACAAGGAATTGGATGGCCAGGGCTATGTGACAATGCCTGGGCGAATTCCAAGAGCGTTCTGGGCAACTAAGATGTTTGGTTATGAATTGGTAGCAAATTAAGGAAAGGAAGGGCATTATGGCGTATAAGGAGAAAGACACAAAGAAATGGACAGCCCAATGGTTTGAAACAAATGCCAGGGGTGAAAAGAAAAAGCGAAGAAAAAGAGGTTTTGAGACAAAGCGAGAGGCTCTTGAGTATGAGCGACAGAAGAAATTGAATAACAGCAGAAGTATGGATATGAAGCTAAGTGAATTTATGGAAGTTTATTTTGAAGATAAGCAGAATGAGCTGAAGGAACGCACCATGAAGAACAAGCGATATATGATGGAGCAACATATCATTCCGTATTTTGGTAATTAGATGATGAGTGAGATAACTGCAGGGCAAATTATTCAGTGACAGAATGAAATGCAGACCAAAGGATTTTCGGAAGCCTACTTAAGAATGATACAAAATCAGCTAACTAGCTTATTCACTCACGCTTCACGAATTTATGATTTACACACAATTCCTTGTAAAAAAGTTAAGCGTATGGGAGGCTCGGATAACAGAAGTCTGGATTTCTAGACAGTAGATGAGTACCAAAAGTTCATACAGACGATGGAACTGGGAAGTAGATACTATCTTATCTTTGAAATACTCTTTTGGACGGGGTATAGAATTGGAGAGTTGTTGGCACTTACACCAAAGGATGTTGATTTTGAAAGAAATCAAATCAGCATTACCAAGACTTACTATCGAACAGAAAGGCAGGATGTGATTACGGAGCCTAAGACGAAGCAATCTGTAAGACTGATAGAAATACCGGAGTTTCTTAAACAGGAGATTAATGAACATTTGCATGAGATTGATACACACTGCTATGAAAGAATGGAGTTACCTGTAGAGTAGACGAAAGTCAGGGTAGGTATTACAGAAAAATTAAAGGCAACTGATCAGATGAATAATGTGAGAAGGTTAGCAGAGAAAATTATATTAATAGAGTTGATATATGTGTAGTGTGGGTATGGAGCATAATGCTTCACATACTTAGAACATTGGTGCAAAATTGTTTTTGTTATGATATACTCAGCTAGAAATATAAGAAAACCGGAGTGATACATTAAAGGGAATAGAATAGGAGAGATTGCAATAACGTATAATACTTATTGCAAATATGCAATCTAATGAGACAATACCTAAGCGTACGGTTGATGAAATAGGAGACTTAAAATGGACTATTTTGAGAAACAACGACAATTAATATTATCGCCTATTATGTATAGAGAAAAAGAAACATTTTATTTATTTGTATGTTGTGATAGAAAAAAGTACATAGTAAATGATAAAGGAATATGCGAGCAGTGGGAAAACGATTTTGGAAAACTGATTATGTTATTAAGTCAAATTGATGTGGATGTATCTACAATAAATAGAGATGAATTTTTTACAATGGAAACAATAACGCTTGTTGGCGAAATTAACAATTGGTTGGGATGGCTATTAAATGTTGATTATACTATTCCTGAACAGGAAAAAAACAAGACATATATTTTTGATGTAAAAGCAGGAACAGGAAAAACCTTTTATACGATTGCTAAGGTGTGTGATAGAGCCGATAGTATTGAAAAAATAACTGATGGATATAGGATAACATTTAAAGGCAATAACACAACAGAAATTGAACTGATGTATTTTTTACGTTCGGGTTGGAATTGGGATATATATAGTGAAAAAGAGGGTATAATAGCTTCATATTTGATTAAATATAGCAGATTATATAGAATGATAATATCATCAAGAGATGTGCTGCAGCAAATAGAAAATAATTATGGATATTACACAGTACCCAAAGCGATAAAGGAAAAAGTGTTTTATGCCATTCAAAAGAAGTCAAAGGAATTTCAAAAAAAAGCGAACGAACTATATACGGATATGCTGTTGGAAACAAGAGTAAAATCAAAGTGGTCAAATGAGTATCATCTTTTTGAACTTGTAAAAAGCTATAATTTTCAAGCACAATATCAATATCATTGTGATTGGCTAGGACAACAGAGCTTGGATATTTATATTCCAGAAAGCCGAATAGGAATTGAATATCAAGGAGAACAGCATTATAAAGCGATAGATATATGGGGCGGAGAAGTAGCATTGAGAGAAAATCAGAAAAGAGATTTGCGAAAAAAGAAACTATGTGCAGAAAATGGAGTGATTTTGTTGGAATGGTCATATCGAATTCCGGTTAATAATGAAAATGTACTGCATTTTATGAATGATAATAAAATTCCATTTGTTAAAAATGAAAGAGATTTTCAAATGCGAATGGAAATGGCACCGATAATTGCACCTAAGAAAAGAATAAAAGAGAAGAATGTAAAAAGTAAAAACATAAAATATTACATAGTACAATATGATTTGGAAGGATATTATGTAGATAAGTATGTTGATATAAATAGTGCAGCAGGAGCCGTAGGGATTAGTGCAACAAGCATAACTAAGGTTTTAAGAGGACAAAGAAACTCAGCCGCAGGTTTTGTATGGAGAAAGGTGGCTGCGGATGACAAAATTGCGAAACATATTATAATAGGATTTGATATAAAAAAAATAAATTCTGGAAGATCAAAAGAATTACAAAATTGAATGTATATGGACAAGTGATTGAAGAAATTGAGGCAATAGCAGAAGTGGCTAGAAAATCAAAGATGGGTTCGTGATACACATATCTCTGAGGATAGGAATGTAGAACTGAATGAAGTGCACAGGTACTTGCTGGTAAGGCTGCCCGGCTGGACGTGGTAAAGCAGGATTTGACGGATAAAAGCTATGAGCTGTCTGAAGTTCATCAGGCTCTTACGAATAAAAAGAATGAGGTTCGGGAGCAGGCATACTTTGATAAGATGCTGGATCTTAAATACGAGAATGAGTGTCTGAAACGAGAGAATCAGGACCTGAAAGCCGAGAATCGGACACTTAAGGAGAAGCTTAATAAAGCTGTACATTAATAATGATATTTTTAATGGCACATTCCGCAGAAATTATGAGGGCGATTATCATTGTACCCGTTTGCAGGTAAAGACGATGCTTCGTGATCAGACTGAGCGTACTATGGACAGGGAATTGTTGGACAAGGTCCCGAATATCTTTAATGTATGGGCTGATGAAGGTTGGGAAGAACCGGTGATTGAGGAGAGATTTGATCCGGACAGAACGGTACTGTCGCTTTCTTTCAAAAAAAGCGGCGATAAAAAGCGGCGATAAAAAAGTGACAAAGAAGACACAGATGCAATATGATAAAATTCTTGGCTTTATGGAAGAGGGAAAAGAATATGGTATTTGGGATTTTTGTGAATTGTTAGGATTAAAAGAAAGTCGTACTAAAGATATTTTGAAGGGACTTTCTGATAAGATTGAAATTATTGGTAGTAATCGTGATAGACGATACCGAAAAAAATAGATTTGCTTACATGTAAGTTGTGTGCAAGTGCTGAATAATCGGCTTTTGAATCTAAAAACCCGATTATTCAGACCGAAACCCGATTATTCGGATGGAAACCCCGATTATTGAAGAGAATAATTCGATTATTAAAAATGAAAATTGACATGGGATAGGAGGCATTGAATGACACATCCGGATATCAAACCCCGGTATCACAACTCACGAAATTCGTATCACAGAATGCAATATTGGCATAATTTCCAATTTACATTGTTTTTTGACATGCTATATTATGGCTAAGGTGGACGGAAAATGGTGCTTCTCGTCGTATTCCGGTAATACAGATGACAAAGGAAAACAGCAGCTTTATGTTTTAGCTGCTGTTTCGATACTTCTATAAATTCTATAAGTTTCAACGACTCACCCTTCAAGCTTTCCAAGGCAGTCATCAAGTGTAGTAGTTACCCAGTCAATATCACATTCCTTAAAGGCCATAGGCGGGCGGAGCTTTAAGACATTTCCGTAAGGGCCTGCAACTGATGTGAGGACATGATTGTCGCGGAGAAGCTCAATCATGTCGAGAGCCTTTGCCTGGTCAGGTGTCTTTTTGCCATCGTTCCTGGTGAGTTCGAAGCCTATGAATAAGCCGGCACCTCGCACATCGCCGACAGATTCAGGATGACGGGCCATTACATCCCTGAGGGAGGACAGGAGCTTGGCACCTACCGTTTTACAGTGTTCCTGAAGGTGTTCTTCTTTGATTACTGATAGAACAGCCTGCGCTGCCGCAATGGATACCGGATTACCGCCGAACGTGTTGAAGTATGGAAGCTTGTCGCTGAATGCTGCGAGAACCTCATGGCGGGCTGCAAGGGCAGATACAGGAATGCCGTTGCCCATCGGCTTACCCATTGTCACCATATCAGGAATTATGCCGTGGCGGGCAAAGCCCCAGAAGGCATCCCCGGTACGTGCAAATCCCGGCTGAACCTCATCAGCGATAAACACGCCGCCGTTTCGGTGGACAACGTCAACAGCAGCCTTCACATAGCCGACAGGGTCAGGATGTACACCGTCTGAGGAGAAGATGGAATCAGCAAGGAAACAGGAAAATTTGTAGCCGGCTGCATTGAGCTCATCAATCTTTGACTGCATTTCGTCGGCATACCATTTGATGAATTCATCAGGTGTTCCGCCGTGACGGAAGTAATCAGGGGTTGGAATCAGTCTGACATTAGGAAGAAGCGGCTGCTCACTTCCGAGAGCGGGTGAACAGCCTGAGGTAAGAGCACTTGTGCCGTGATAGGCTTCCTGAGATACTATTATTCCGGTACCGCCGGTGTATTCCTGTGCCACGCGCAGAGCAAGGTCATTTGCTTCTGAGCCTGTACACATGAACATAATCTTGTCTATCTCATCAGGAAGCATGGCGAGTATATCTTCGCTGTACCGAATAATACGCTCATGGAGATAGCGTGTATGGGTATTGAGCATTTTCATCTGCTCATTGACTGCATTTATTACTGCGGGATGGCAATGTCCGATTCCTGCAACATTATTGTACATGTCAAGATACTTGGTTCCGGCTGCATCCCACAGATATGCGCCCTCACCGCGAACCAGATTGACAGGCTTACGATAAAAGAGTCTGTACGCACCGCCCATATATTTTTCACGGCGCTCAATCAAATCCTTTGTTGATGAATCAAGGAGAGATATATTGTTGCTGCTGTAACTGTTAGTGTCCATAATACTTGAACGTGTTGCCATATTGTACACCTCCGATTTTATTAAAGTAATGAAGAGTAACTATCTTATCTCTTCAACATAGTGAATGGCATCAATTTGATATAATTGATTAATTATCTTTTCGTGGCTCTGTCTCTTGTGCAGGTCAAGCTTGGCAGATATGACGGCATCTTTTCCCTGTAATGCCTGTCTTTTCTGCTTCTCTATTGTGGAGATATGAAAATTGTTGTCCTGTACGAACCGGTAGATTGCCTGAACACCGCATTCTTTGTCGACTTCCATGTACAGAAGCATGCCGCGTGAATTTTCCTCTACATGGTGGCTCAAAAAGGTTAGTATGGTCATAACGAAGATGACGAGAATGAACGCTATGAGGGCACCGAATATGTAGCCGGAGCCGATGGCTATTCCGAGGCATGCTGTTGTCCACAGACCTGCGGCGGTGGTAAGACCCTTGACATAGCTTTTTCCGGTGACTATGATTGTGCCTACACCAAGAAAGCCTATGCCACTTATAACCTGGGCGGCAAGCCTTGCGGGGTCTCCTGTACCATAATGAAGCACAAGATATTCGTCCGTTATCATGACGAGAGACGAACCAAGACATACAAGGGCGAAGGTTCGTGCGCCCGCAGGCTGTCCGTGAGTTCCACGCTCAAGACCTACAAGTCCGCCAAGCAGGGTTGCCAGAAAAAGCCTTATGCATATAGACAGAGCATTAAAATCCTGTATGTAAATCAAGAATTTCATGCTTTTTCAACTCCGTTTCCGCTGCAGTATCTTATAATGCATCATTGCCGCGTTCGCCTGTACGGATACGGATGTATTCTTCGACATTGTATATGGCAATCTTTCCGTCGCCGTACTGTCCGGTATTTACTTCCTCAAGAATCTTATCAACAACTTTATCTACAATTTCGTCAGCCACGATGGTCTCAATCTTAATCTTTGGGAGGAAACCGATTTTATATTCGTTTCCGTTATATGACTTGATTGTGCCGTTCTGTTTGCCATAGCCCATTGTGGATACAAAGTTCATTCCGTTGATTCCGTTGTCATCGAGAATCGTCTTGACGATCTCAAGCTTTTCAGGTTTGATAATAATTTCGAGTTTCTTCATAATGATATACCTCCTGTTTATTTTTGTTATATGAATTCCATTGAAAAATGGAACATATCACCTCTGGCGCGTACCTTAAAGTACTCAATTGCACCCATGTCAGTTACAACAAATACATTTTCCTGTTGAAGAATCGGCATATTGTCCGAGATATTCAGAAGCTCAATTTCCTTACGGGTTGGGAGGGAAGCTTCGAGGTGAACCCATGTGCATACCGGATGTGGAAAATGATATACATTAAGGAAAATATTGTTGGTTCCCTTGAAATTGTCTGTATGCTTTTCAAGCTCAGGTACGAATTTAGCAGGTATTACCGACAGACATACAGCTAAGCCCTGTCCGCTGATGGTACGGAGCTGGCGCAGATAATATACCGGCTCGCCGGGCGCAATCTTCAGCATCTCACAGTCCTTATGTGTGGGTGACTTAAGCTCAACCGATAGAATTATGCTGCCGAAGTTGCGTGTCCCGTTGTTGAGTATTTCGGAAAAGCCAAGGGAATTGTCATGCCGGTATACGAGCGGCTGAGGGCGGGCAGATACGAAAAAGCCCTTACCCTTTTGGGAGTAGATAATCCCTTGAGCCTTAAGTGTTGCCAAAGCACTTCGGACGGTATTTCTGTTGGTTGAGAAGGCTTCCGTGAGGAAGCTTTCGGAAGGGAGCTTGTCATTTTCCTTTAATTCGTTCTCTCTTATATAGCTTCTTATATAGGAAATGATTTCCCTGCGTGTTGCTTCTATATTTGTATTATTTTCAATGTTCATATAACAGGTACCTTTCTTTTATTCCGGATTATCTGCAATTTAACATGGTACCAAGTTACCGTCAATAAATAATTGCTAAAATTAAGAAATTTATAGAATATATACAATATTCTTGCTCGTTCTGATTAAAAAATATAAAAATTCAACAATCTTAGACTTTTTATTCAAAAATAATTGACTACAAGGTGGTACCAAGCTACAATAACTAACAAGTTGAAAACAAGGGCGTTTTCCAAGCAGGATTGGAAAGCGTCCTTTTTCTTTGCGATAAAGAAGGAGGTAATGATATGGATAATTATAATGCAGAAAGAAAGCCTGATGCCGGGAGTACCTTCTTGGAGCTTCGGCATATCAAAAAGACTTTCGGAAAGTTCACGGCACTTGACGATATCAATCTTACTATTAATAAAGGTGAGTTCGTGTGCCTGTTAGGGCCTTCCGGCTGTGGCAAGACAACCTTGCTGAGAATTATCGCAGGGCTTGAGAGACCGACAGCAGGTCAGGTATATATAAATGGAAACGATGCAACCAAGCTGCCACCGGGCAAGAGAAATTTCGGTATTGTGTTCCAGTCGTATGCACTGTTTCCCAATATGACTGTCAGACAGAATGTAGCGTTCGGACTTAAGAAGGAAAAGCTGTCCAAAAAGGAAATGAACGAAAGAATAGAGAGTATTTTGGATCAGGTAAATCTCTTAGACCAGATAGACAAGTATCCTTCACAGCTTTCAGGTGGTCAGCAGCAGAGAATAGCGTTGGCAAGAGCATTGGTTGTATCTCCTGATTTTCTTCTGCTTGATGAGCCGTTGTCGGCACTGGATGCGAAAGTGCGCCAGAAGGTGCGTAAGGAGATAAGAGCACTTCAGCAGAGACTTGGCATCACAACCATAATGGTAACTCATGATCAGGAGGAAGCACTGACGATGGCAGATACAATAGTTGTTATGAATAATGCCTGTGTGATGCAGAAGGGAACTCCGGTGGAGATATATGATGAGCCGTGTAATCCGTTTGTTGCCGATTTTATCGGTTCAATCAATTTTTTCAGGGCAGACTTGCTCACAAGGGCTAATGTGACAACTGACAAAATGCTTGTTGAGGGACTTACCTCCGGGAGAAATGAGCTTAAGGCATGCAGACCGGAAAATATTGAGATAGTTGAGCCTAAATCACTTAACTCGTTCAATGTTATCGTACATGATATAGAGTTTCATGGCTATGGTTATCGACTGTGGCTTGATTTAGGTGAAGATGGAGCTGCACCGCTCAACAATGATTTTATTTCTTTTGATTTGTCGACGGATAAGGTCAGCCGGCTCGGAATAAAAAAAGGTGATTCTATATCAATTCGATTCAAACGCGGCAAGCTATGTTATTTCGGTGCTGACGGACATGCCGGTGTCGGCGGGGAGGTATAGTGCATATGGCAAATAAAAAGGCGCGGATTAAATCAATACACATAGGCAATCTTGTACAGCGTATCATGATTATCATAATGTTTGCCTGGTTCCTGATTTTTCTGATAATGCCGATGATTATGATGTTCGGACAGATTTTTTCGGATAATCAGGGTAATTGGGTAGGACTTAAGAACTTTGCAGACTATTTCAGCAATCCGCTTATGCTGTCCTCTATAGGACATTCGCTTACCGTGTCAATAGTTACGGCACTTGCGTCAACAGTGATTGGACTGTTGTATGCATACGGTGTTACAAGAACCCGCATGAAGCTGAAAAAAATGTATAGGTATCTGGCGTTGCTTCCTATATTTATACCGACAATGGTACACGGAATGGCACTGATATATCTGTTCGGAAGGACGGGACTTATTACAACTAAGCTAGGAATAGATATAGGCTTGTACGGAAAAACCGGAATTATCATGGCACTCATTGTATATTGCCTGCCTCAAGCATATATGATACTGTCGGTTGCGCTTGACAGCGCTGATAACAGATTGTATGAAGCTGCGGAGGTCATGGATTCATCACCGGTAAGAACCTTTTTTAAGGTTACGCTTCCGTCAATAAGATATGGACTCATCAACTCATTTATAGTGTGTTTCACAATGAGCTTTACGGATTTCGGGGCACCCGAGGTTGTGGGAGGCAGTTACTCTGTTCTCGCTACCGATATATACAGGCAGGTTGTGGGACAGCAGAAGATGTCAATGGGAGCGGTTGTAGGCGTAGTGCTCACAATCCCGGCGATGATTTCATTTATCATTGATCTTGCAATGCAGAAAAAGAATGCAAGAAACGAGCTTTCGTCCAAGGCGGTTGCGTTCACACCCAAGGATTCCAAGGCGAGGGATATTTTCTATCAGATTTATTGCAGCATTATATCGCTGATATTCATTATACTGATTGCAACGGTTGCCCTGTCTGCATTCGTGAAGGTATGGCCTTACAATATGTCGTTTACACTCAAGCACTTTGATTTCGGAGCAGCGCTTCACGGAACCGGAGTTATAAGCTTCGTAAACAGCCTTAAGCTGGCTTTCGGTGCAGCGTGCCTTGGAACAGTGCTTGTATTCTCATTTGCCTACCTGATTGAGAAGGGCAGGACCATGAGAAAGCTGTGCGGGTTCTGCAGGTTCCTCGCCACGATGCCTATGGCTCTGCCGGGACTTGTTCTGGGACTTGGATATATCATGTTTTTTAACAAACCATGGATTGAGATTCCTTTCCTGAACATTGCTGTGTCGAACAGCTTTTCAGGACTCTACGGAACCTTTGCAATCATGATATGCTGTACAACAATTCACTTGTTTTCTGTTACATATGTGACCGCGGGTACGGCATTAAAGAAGCTTGACAGAGAGTATGAGAATGTTGCCGAATCAATGAGCATTCCTTTCTGGCAGGTATTTACGAGGGTGTCACTCCCTATGTGCATCAATGCGGTGCTTGAAATATTCATGTATTTCTTTGTCAACTCGATGGTAACAGTGTCGGCAGTGGTATTTTTGTACACGGCACAGAGTAAGCCGGTATCCATAGCCATCCTCAACATGGATGACAATGGCGATTATGCCGCCGCCGCAGCTATGTCAATTCTCATCTTTTTAATAAATGTTGCAGTCCGCACAATTTATGAGTTCGTTAATGCAGTTCTTGTGAGAAGGCTTAACAGATGGAAAGGAGGTACAAAGTAGATTGTACGGAAGTTAAAATGAGGCAGAATTGAATTTCTAAGCGGATAAAAGAAAATGCGCCGTTATATTGCGGCAGAATGGAGGCTTTTATGAGGAGAAAAATAAGAAATTGTATAGCTTTGGCTATGTCGACAGCTCTTGTGCTCGCATCGTTTACAGGATGCAGCGTGAAATCTACTAAAACAGATGAGGCGGCTCAGACTACGACAGCTTCAACATCAGCGGGCGGTGAAACTGAGACAGGGACTACAAGTGCAGATGGCGGTACTGTTAAGGCGACAGAAGGCTCAATTACTGTATATACCGCATTCGAGGATGACCAGATTGACAAGTATCTTGCTTCCTTTAAGGAGCTCTATCCGAATATTAATGTGGAAGTCATACGTGAGTCAACAGGAACTCTTATAGCCAAGGTTATAGCTGAGAAGGACAATCCGGTAGCTGATGTAATATGGGGAACTTCGGCTTCTGTTATGCTTCAGCTTGAACCTTATGGAATCATCAAGGGTTACAGACCGGAGGGTACAGAGCTTCTTGATTCGAGGTTCTATGACAGTAAGAATGATGAGCCTCTTTGGACAGGCTGTGACGTGTATGAGACAGCTTTTCTTGTAAATACCCAGGTATGTGAGGAAGCCGGTGTGCCGATACCTAAGTCATTTGAAGATCTGCTTGACCCTTGCTATGAAGGGATGATAGTAATGCCTGACCCGACATCATCAGGAACAGGTATGCTGACGGTCAATGGTATTTTACAGATTATGGGTGAAGAAAAGGGTTGGGAGTACATGGAGGCTCTTAATAAGAATATAGCTAACTATACAACCTCAGGTTCAAAGCCTGCTAAGATGGCGGCTGCCGGTGAGTGCGGAATTGGTATATCCTTCGGTTATCGCTGCGCAACTCTGCTTGCGGAGGGTTATCCTGTTGAGGTTGTATTCCCGGCAGAGGGCTGTGGCTGGGATGTTGAGGCCAACTGTCTGATTGCAAAGGATACAATCAATCCTGCAGCATATACATTTCTTGACTGGGCAATTTCAGATGTTGCCATGGAGAAGTATGCGACAGAATATCCTATAACAGGCCGTGGCGTCATCGGTGATATTCCGGAGGGCTACAGCGAGACACCGCTTGAGAACCTTTGCGACTTAGACCTTGCACAGGCAGCAGCCGACAGAGATGCAATAATTGAGAAATTCACACCGTTCCTGTCAGGAAATGTACAGTAAAGTCTTACGGCACATAAATTAATAGAAGTTTATCGAAGGTCAATATCACGAGGCAATATGCGGTGATATTGACCTTTTTCTATATTTTATGTATTATGGTAATAGACAAAATTTGGGGAGGTCTTTATGAGGAAAAACATGGGTAGATTCAGCAAAAAACTATTGGCTGCAGCACTTTGCATGAGCCTTAGTGCGGGCGCACTGGCAGGTTGCGGCAAGAAGGAGAGTGCGGGAAATAACAGCACGGAGGACAGCCGGTCGGACAGTGAGAGTCAGAGTACCGATGCGCAGCAGGAGACGACAACACAGTTTCCGGCTATTGAGAGAAAGACGGCGGATGAGATTAAGATTAACCCCGAGGTGATTGACGTGACAACATTTGCACTGCCGGACGGACCGGAGGAGTCGGGCATATTCGTGCAGCCGATAGAGGACATCTCGGATGATTTCATAAGAGGAATGGATGCGTCGGCAGTGCTTGCGGTGGAGAACAGCGGTGCGAAGTACTATGGCTTTGACGGCGAGGAGCAGGATGTGTTCAAGACGCTTGCGGAAGCCGGAGTTAATTACATAAGACTTCGTGTATGGAATGACCCATACGATGAGAACGGAAACGGTTATGGCGGTGGAAATAATGACGTTGCCACAGCTATTGAGCTTGGTAAGAGAGCAACACAGTATGGCATGAAGGTATGCATAGATTTCCACTATTCGGATTTCTGGGCTGACCCGACCAAGCAGTATGTTCCGAAGGCGTGGAAGGGTATGACGATTGAGCAGAAGAGCGATGCGCTCTATGATTTTACGGTGACAAGCCTTACTGATATTCTCAATGCCGGTGTCGATGTATGTATGGTTCAGGTAGGAAATGAAATCAATAAGGGAATGTCAGGCGAGAGCTTTACTTCCTCAGTTGCGGAGCTGTTGAAGGCGGGCAGCAGTGCAGTGCGTGAGGTCTCAAAAGCTGCAGGAAAAGACATTCAGGTTGCTGTCCATTATACGGACATTGATAAACAGGGTGAGATTGCGAAGATTACGGCCGACCTTGAGAAATATGGTGTGGATTATGATATTTTTGCAATGTCCTACTATTCATTCTGGCATGGCTCGATGGATAACATGCAGGAGATGGCAGAATATGTTCAGGACACCTACGGCAAGAAGGTTGTGATTGCAGAGACTTCTTATTGCTATACCACCGAGGATGGTGACGGAAGCGGCAACAGTGTATCCGGTGACGGCGACCTTGTGGACGGGTATGATGCAACTGTTCAGGGACAGGCAGATATGCTTCGCGATATATGTGCGGCAGCAGATGAAGCTGATATAATGGGTGTGTTCTACTGGGAAGGAACATGGATTCCTGTAGGACCTGCGGATGCGGACAACTCAGCGCTTTGGGAGAAATATGGAAGCGGCTGGGCAAGCAGCTATTCAGGTTCATATGACCCGAAGGATGCCGGCAAGTACTATGGCGGCTGTTCATGGGATAATCAGGCATTGTTCGATTTTACCGGACATCCGCTCGACTCACTCAAGGTATTCAGGGAATTAAAGTGCGGGGCAACGGCACCGCTTGCGGTTGAAAAGGTTCCTGATGTTGAGGTATCCTGCAATGTGGGAGCTGAGCTGGTGCTGCCTGAAACAGCACAGGTTGTCTACAATGACAAGACAGCCAACAGGGAGGTTCCTGTTGTATGGAATGCTGAACAGATCGCAGCGATAGACACTAATATCGGAGGAAGCTATCAGGTAGAGGGCATTCTTCAGGACGAGGAGCTGGATGAGGAGTACAGAACGGTTGTCGCAAATGTTGAGGTTAAGCTTATAAATTACGTTGTAAATTCAAGCTTTGAGGATTCCGACACTTCCATGTGGAAGGTGGTCTACAACGGAAAAGAGAATCCTACAGATTATCAGGTCAACGCAAAAGACGCAAAGACGGGTGAGACGGCTTTCCACTTCTGGTCGGCGAGTGAGATGGATTTCTCCATCGAGCAGGAGGTAACGGGACTTGAGCCGGGAACCTATCAGATCTCAGCCTTCTCACAGGGCGGAGATATGTTGAGCTCATCAGTGCTTGAGCTGTATGCGGTTGCTGATGGTGTGGAGTACACACAGAGCTTTGAGCTTACGGGGTATGCAGACTGGAAGGAGCCGACGGTTACGGATATCAAGCTCACAGGGGACACTATCGTTGTCGGTGTGAGAATGAAGTGCAACGGAGGAAGCTGGGGAACAGTGGATGACGTGACACTGAACAGAGTTGGAGAATAACATCATAACAATACAAATGTCAAAATATGTAGTGGTATAAATAATAAAATCAGATGAAAAGTCCAAGTGCGCGTGTACGCATTTGGACTTTTTGTGATTATGGTATTGACAAATTTGGTTGGTAGTTATAGACTGAACATAACGAGGTCGGTAAGAATAGACCGAAAATGAACAGATATAAAAAGAGAGGTATATTTCATGGAGAGTCTTAAGTTATGTGAGAGCGATTATCGCTTTATGTGTGTTATATGGGACAATGAGCCGCTTGCTTCGGGAAAGCTTGTAGAGCTGTGCGCAAGCGGGCTGGGCTGGAAGAAGTCGACCACATACACGACGTTAAAGAAGCTGTGTGAGAAGGGTTTTGCGAAGAATGAGAACACGGTTGTCACGGCAGTCGTGAAGAAGGAGGATGTTGTAGCGTATGCCAGTGACCATTTCGTAAAGCAGACATTCGGCGGCTCACTTCCGCAGTTTCTGGTGGCATTCCTCGGCGGCAGGAAGATAAGCGAGGAGGAGGCAGAGGAGCTTAAGAAGCTTATTGATGAGCATAAGTAATATGGAAGGGGGATTACATATTGGAAAATATATTTTTGCAGACACTTAATATGAGTTTTACGGCTGCAGTGACCGTGGTTGTTGTTCTTTTTATAAGATTGTTTTTGAAGAAGCTGCCGAAGAAGTATTCGTATCTGCTGTGGAGTGTGGTCGGCTTCAGACTGCTTTGTCCTGTGGCATTTAACTCGGCATTCAGTATTTTTAATTTGAAGATATTTGAAAGACTGAGTGTCACCGGAGGGAGCAGCAATATTGCCGGGAAGCTTTCACAGGTTAAAGGTGGAATTAACACGGTATCAGATATGACAGTTGATAATTTTATAGGAGCGGTCGGAACGGCGGCGGGCACAGTGAGCGAAATTTCGGATACGGTCGTGAGCGGGACTGCTAATGGGACGAACGTTAATATCGTGGCAGCTGATGCGGCGATGGCAAATATGGCGGGAAATAGCGGGTTAGCGCCTGCTATGGGAATAAATTGGATTAAAGTATTGATGGTTGTATGGCTTGTCGGGATGATAATTATGCTTGCGTATGGCATAGCAGCCTACATAGCTATGGCGAAAAAGGTTCGCAATGCTATATGGTCAGAGAAAAATGTGTACCATTCGGACAGAATTACATCGCCGTTCGTGTTTGGGCTGGTGCACCCGAGAATATACATGCCGAGCTTTATAGAGAGCGGGGCTTCGGAGTATGTGATGCTTCATGAGAGCTATCACATTAGGAGGCATGATTATATTGTCAAGCCGATTGCGTTTGTGCTCCTATGTATACATTGGTTTAACCCGTTTGTGTGGGCAGCGTTCTATTTTATGGGGAGAGATATGGAGATGAGCTGCGACGAAGCCGTGATTGGAAAGATGGTCATACAGCAGGCGGGCGTTGAAGATGGAATGAGTGAAAGCGAGGTAGTGAAGAGATATTCGTATGCTCTGTTAAACTGTGCATCACATGGAAGATTTAACACTCTGTTTCAGCTCGGCTTCGGTGAAATGTCTGTAAAGGACAGAATCAGGAATGTTCTCAAATATAAGAAATTCGGCTGGATTGTGACAGCGGTTATGATTTGTGTGTGCGGTGCTGTTCTTGCAGCATGTGGAACCAATTCTAAGGTTGACACACAGGAGGTCGAAAATCCGATTACGCCGGATAAAATGATGCAAATATCGAATATGCTTCATTTTACATCGAGCAGGGAGCTTGACAATCCGGGGAGCGGCATCACGGAGCTTGATGTGAAGGTGATAAGTGATAAGCAGGGCAGATCAATAGTTGCATGGAACAAGGACAGCGTTATGCTCGGTGAAAACATTATTCCGGCAGGGATATATCAATACAGTGATGATCTTGACATTGACGGCGACGGTGAGGCGGAAAGAATTTTACAGTGTCAGTACGGCACGGATGATGTCAACACATATAGGACATTTATTTTGGATAAGCAAAACGGTGTGCTGCATTGCATCGGACTTCCCGCACAGAGCCTTTTGACGGCGAGAGCTTACGATGACTTTATTCTTGAGGTAAAAGTCGATTACGAGGAAAAGGTCAGAGTGTATGATTGCAGCGAGCCGGGCGGCAATGAGTTCATTATGGAGCTTAGGGCATCGCTTGTGGGAACGGTGTGGGACGGCAACGGTAACCTTATAAATCCTGACAGTGCGGACGGCTTGAGCAGAAGCATTGCGGTCGGTATGGGGCAGGAGTTAGGAAGCGGCTTTAATATCAGCGAGGACGATAACGGCATTACGGCGGATGCGATAGAGTATTATGTAAATATATGGCTTCTTGATGAAAACAATATTAAGTTTGCCGCGTCGCTGACTTATAAATTGGATAGCAAGGAGATGGTGCTTCAGTCAGGAGCAATTCTTGACAGGACGGAGTCGGGAAAGCTTGCGGGACGTCTTGATGAGAATTTTGAGTGGAAGGATGTAGATGCCACAAATGGAACTGAGCTCGATTTGAGCGTTGCACCGAGAAAATGGACAGAGCAGAAGCTTGAGATTGCGAGGGCATTGTATAAGGATTTTGTACCTTGCGGTGCGAATATAGATGGCGTATGGGTTAAGTCACTCTACAATGAGGAGTATGATTTGCTGATTACGCAGGAGACGGCGGACACATACGGGATATATCATGGGGAGGAGTATATTTCGGTGCCTGTTGAGCTGCCGTTCCCGACGGAAAACAATGTAGAGATTAAGCTCGTTGACATCAATGGGGATGGCGTTGCGGAGTTATATATAAGTGCATATCAGGTAGGCAGCGGAAGAGATCAGCTTATAGGACTTGAACCGCTGAGAATACTCGTCGATTCATACAGCAATGATGGAAATGATTTGAAAGTTCGTGACTATGTTAAGGAATACAAGCTCATAGATACATGGATAGGGGAGGACGATAAGGTTCATGTGTCCACAGAGTTTGTGATGAATGACGGTCAGACAAACACGCTTGAATTTGCCGTGGAAGGTGCGGATAAGGAAAAAATGGATGATTTTGTGATGGAACCTGTATTTTTTGAGACGGTTATATCAGCGGTATATCCTTATGAAGCAAAGCAGGACATACGATTCAGGGTAAATCAGGGCAGCAGAGTTGACGGCAATGGATACATATTTATATCGGTTCCGATGCAGTATGATGATGCGAGTGGATATTATACGGAGCAGGGAGATATAGAGCTGTATTACAGGGAAATAAATCCTGCCGACTGGGGATAAGGAAGGTGAAATTAAATATAAATCACTGCAAACAGTATATAACAGTTGACAACAGATGCCGACTGTTATATACTGTTTATACGTTGAGCAATGTATGTGGCGTAGCGCAGCGCCACATCAGCAATTTGTTTTCGCTCAGAAATGAGGATTAATATGCATATTATACTTAATAATTCCTCCATGATACCAATTTATGAGCAGCTCATGGAGCAGATTAAAAATGAGATAATCTCGGGAGGACTTAAGGAGGGGGAAGTGCTTCCTTCCGTCAGAACGCTTTCGGGGGAGCTTAAGATAAGTGCGCTTACCGTCAAGAAGGCTTACGATAAGCTTGAGGAGGAGAATTTTGTGAGCACAGTCCATGGCAAGGGAACCTTTGTCACGGCTACGGACATGGAGCTTGCAGTGGAAGCCAGACGGCATGCGGTGGAGGAGGATTTCTGCCATGCAGTCGCGAAGGCGAGGACAGTCGGGATGAGCGATGAGGAGATTAAGGAGTTATTTGCCATAATAATTGAAGAGTGAACGATTGTGAGCAGAGGATAGGGAGAGTGAAGTATGATAAAAGCAGATAATCTTGTCAAGAAGTATGGGAATTTCGAGCTTGACATATCAATGGAGGTTCAGGAAGGTTATATTACGGGGCTTGTGGGAAAGAACGGAGCCGGTAAGAGCACGGCAATCAAGCTGATACTCGGGCTTGTAAGCCCGGATTCGGGAAGTATAACGGTTCTCGGAAAAATGCCGTGCGAGCTTACGGGAAAGGATAAGCAGAAGCTGGGCGTTACGCTTTCTGAGGCGGGTTTTTCGACTTATCTGAATGTGAAGGACATAATTCGAGTATTGAAGAAGCTGTATGATGATTTCGATGAAGGAGAGTTCAGAAGCCGATGCGATAAGATGAACATACCGTTGGATAAGAAAATAAAGGATTTTTCAACAGGTATGAGGGCAAAGCTGAGAATGCTGGTGGCACTCAGCCATAACGCGAAGCTTCTTATACTTGATGAGCCGACAGCAGGGCTTGATGTTGACGCAAGAAACAGGCTCCTCGATATGCTGCGTGATTATATGGAAAAAAGACCTGACAGCAGCATATTGATCACGTCCCACATATCTACTGACCTTGAAGGGTTATGCGATGACATATACATGATTCATGATGGCAATGTGGTGCTTCACGAGGATACAGATGTACTTCTTGACAAATATGCGGTGCTCAAGGTTGATGAAGCTGCCTATGAAAAACTCGACAAGACATATATTTTAAAGACCAATAAGGAAAGCTTCGGATATTCATGCTTCACAAATGAGAAGCAGTTCTATGTGGAGAATTATCCGGGTATGGTTGTTGAAAAAGGCGGAATTGATGACTTGATTCTTATGTATTCGGGAGGAAAAATGTGATGGCAGGACTTTTTGAGAAAGATATCAGACTGATTTTGAGAAATAAACAGATGGCGATAGTGGTTGCTTTTATGGCACTCATGATGAGTTTTTCGGGAAGTATTGATATGGTTCTGCCATATATGACCGTTTTCGGGACAATATTTTCGGTGAGCACGATAAGCTTTGATGAGGTTGACAACGGATACAGCTATATCATGACACTTCCGGTTACATATAAGGATTATGTGTATGAGAAGTATATGTTCTGCACGGCAGGCGGAATTGCGGCAGGACTGGTTACAATGGTATTTTTTCTTATCGGCACAGGCATAAGGGGAACTGCTGTAGTGACATCGGATATGCTCATAACTGCTGCTGCGGTATTGCCGCCTATTGTGATTATAGAATCATTTCTTATACCTGTGCAGCTCAAGTTCGGAAATTCAAAATCAAGAATCTTTATTATGGTTTTGATTGGTGCCGTAATTGCAAGTGTGTATGCGATGGACAGAGTTATCGGTGATGTGGAGCAGAAGGCGGCAGAGGTCATAAAAGCGGTTGACGGGATAAAGCCGTTGTATGGAGTAATTGGAGCAGCAGCGGTTACGATGATAATTCTTGCCGTATCTGTCATGTGCAGCATGAGAGTTATGAGGAGAAAACAGTATTGACAGAGAAGCGGAGCGGATTGCAAATATCATTTATTGTCAAAATTAATATAAGCTTACGAATATAACATCCGATATATATTATGCGTGGCAGGAGAAAACTGACATGCATATATACACGGATGTATAAGAACGCTACGGACAGCATGATGTATTGGTGCTGTCCGTTTTTTATAGGAGGAACCTTATGCCACAGAACGTATATGTAAATTTAAAGACCTTAAAGACGAATATCACAGGAGATAAGCAGACTGCATTTGACAAGATAAAGACTGCGCTCGGAAATGGTGCGGACAGCAGTTGCAGTGCGGAGGCGGCAGGACAGGCGACATATGATTCGAGGATGAATATGCTTCGCGTGGCTGTGAAGGATTATCTTGATCCGACAGCCGGAATGACTGATGAACAGAAAGAAAGGTTCGTTAAGAAGCTCTATGCCAAGATACAGAGCGGTAAGAAGCTCACGCCGGATGAGATGCAGTATCTGAGACAGTATGATCCCGTGACGTACATGAAGGTTGCGAGGGTTCAGGCACAGAGGGAGGCACTTGAGACACAGCTTAAGAACTGTAAGTCTAAGGAGGAGGCTCAGGACGTATATCTTGATAAGGTGTCGAGAATATCGGAGGATGATCCGGCGAGGCAGGAACTGCGAGCCGCATATGATGATGCCTTTGACGAATACAAGAAGTCGGGGGATTACAAGAGCCTTCCCGATACAGAGAAGGAGATAAGGCGTAAGAGAGAAAATAATACCAAAGATGAAAAATAAACAGTAAAAAATATTATTCTGACGTGACATTATGGATTTACTATTGTATAATAGCTCGGTAAGACTTATAGATTTAACGGAGGAAAGAGCTATGATGATAGCAAAGATTTTTGCACTCACCATTTTTATAGTGATGTTTGTGCTCATTATCACGGACAAGATTGAAAAATGTATTGTCACATTGTGCTGCGGACTTGCTACAGCGGTTTTTGTGTTCGGTCTGTCCATGCACAGCATGAGTGCCTTTACAGAGACGCTTAATGTTAGAAACATATTTACGCTTGGGTTCTGGTATGAAGCCGGAAGTTCGTCTGAGAGCACCGGTGGAGTGAACTGGGCGACCATTATATTCCTTGCGGGAATGATGATAATGGTGGAAGGAATGGCGAAGGCTGGATTTTTCCGCTGGCTCTGCATGACGATTGCAAAGCTTGTAAAGTACAAGGTAATCCCGATTTTTCTTACATTCATGGTTATGTCATTCGTGCTTGCCATGTTTATTGACAGTATCACGGTTATACTGTTCCTTGCGGCTGTTACGGTTGAGCTTGCACAGCTTCTTAAGTTCAACCCGGTTCCGATTATTCTGTCGGAGATATTCTGTGCGAACCTCGGAGGTTCCGCGACAATGTGCGGTGACCCGCCTAACATCATTATCGGTACATCACTCGGATATTCATTTGCCGATTTCGTGACCAACACGGGACTTATGGCGGTAATATCACTTGTTGTCATTGTCGTATATTTTTACCTGTGCTTTAAAAAGGAGCTTGGCAAGGCCGGCGGCGACGTCGATATATCCAAGATGCCTTCACCTAAGTCAGCCATAACAGATAAGAAGGCATTTGCAATCAGCACTGTTATATTCTTTATCGCTGTTGCACTCCTCATCACACATGCACAGACAGGACTCACGGTTGCGTTTATCGGTACATTTATAGCACTCATAACACTTCTCACGTCAGGAAAGAATATAAAGGCAATCCTTAAGGGTGTTGACTATAAGACGTTGCTCTTCTTTATCGGGCTTTTCTTTGTTGTAGGAGGACTTGAGCAGACAGGTATTCTTGAAGTATTTGCACAGTTCATCGGAAAGGTCAGTGGCGGAAACATAATGGTAATGATAGCAATTATTATCTGGGTATCAGCCATTGCGAGTGCGTTTATCGACAACATTCCGTTCGCGGCAACAATGATTCCGGTTATAAAGACACTTTCTGCAACAACGGGTGCAGACCTTGCGGTTCTTTCATGGACGCTTGCAATGGGAACCGACATCGGAGGAAGTGCGACACCAATCGGTGCCTCTGCCAACGTAGTCGGAACCTCCATCGCTTCAAGAGAGGGTTACCCTGTAACCTGGGGCAAGTACTGTAAGGTTGCCGTTCCGGCGACAGTCATTGTAATTCTTCTCTCGATGGTGAGCATCTATGTGAGATATCTGTAAAAATTCGTGCTTTTGAACAGAGCGGATTACAAATATCATTGACAGAAAATTTAAAGAATTATAAGAAAACTATTTACAAAAACAGGTATTTTAATGTAAAATATAACTATTCAGAAGCCGCAGTTTTGCAGAGGTGGTTATGAATAGTTATATTTTTTTTACCGATATTGTGGAAGTTATATAACCGTTCATAACAGATGCAATGACGCGAAGAGGAGGCATTTATATGGGTGAACAACTGATTATTGCAGTAAGCCGTGAGTTCGGAAGCGGCGGTCACGCAGTGGCACAGCTTCTTTCTGAGAAGTACAATATCCCTCTATATGACAGCAATCTGCTTGAGGATATTGCGAATCAGAAGAATCTTGATGCGCAGGCTCTCGGAAAGTATGACGAGAAATCAAAGTCTTCATTTTTTACAAGGTCGGTTAGAGGCTTCAGCACATCTCCTGAGGAGAATCTTGCATGGATGCAGTTTAAGTACCTAAAGGGCATGGCTGACGAGGGCAAGTCCTTTGTCATTGTCGGAAGATGCGCGGAGGAGGTCTTAAAGGGTAATCCGAATCTTATCACTGTTTTCGTACTCGGAAACATGGAGAATAAGATTCACAGAATCATGGAGCGCTATCAGACGAACAGGGATAAGGCTGTGAAGCTTATCGAGCAGCAGGATAAGAAGAGAAAGTCCTATCACAACACATATTGTCAGGGTAAGTGGGGAGACTCAAGAAATTACGATATCTGCATCAACAGCAGACTCGGAGTTGAGGCGACCGCTGACATTATTGCACATTATATTGATGATGCGAGAGCGCAGAAGAATTGAAGTTAAATAGAGCGTTTGGCTTTATAAAGGAGCATCCGCCTTTTGTGTGGATGCTCCTTGTATTATGAGATGTTTAGAGGAAACTTTTCCGATTAAACTGTGGCTTCGACCAGGTTTCTGAGACTTGCTATAGTCTCAGGGACACCTCGGTTCGGAAACCGTTCTCATTGAGTTCATCAAGGATGAGAAGGTCTGAGCGTGAAGCCTCGAAGGTGCTCACATCAGCGTCCATGTCATTTCTCCGGATATTCTTTCCGTTTACATTTGTTTTTTAATATTCTGGTTATGAATCCTTAATCTTTGTCCGTAGAATGTTAATAAAATTGGTGGTACAATACTGATAATGAATAAATGTCATTAATTTTACTAATGGAGGAATATGGCATGAAGGAAATCAAGTCACCTAAGAAGCCGTTAATATTCTATTACGGCATAGTTCTGTTACTTTTAATTCTGTTTAATCTGATTGTATCCCCTATTCTTATGGAGCGTCAGATCACTGAGGTGGACTATGGCACATTTATGAGAATGATTGAGGAAAAGAATGTAGGTCAGGTCGAGGTCGGCAATTCGGAAATCGTGTTTACCGACAAGGATAATACCGCAATCTACAAGACGGGAGCGATGGACGATCCTAATCTCACGGAGCGTCTGTACAATGCGGGGGCGAGCTTCGCAAAGGAGATTGAAAAGACGACCTCGCCGCTTATCAGCTTCCTTGTAACGGGTATTCTGCCGCTTGTAATCTTCATCGTTCTTGGTCAGTATATGTCGAGGAAGCTTATGCAGCAGATGGGCGGCGGAAAGAATTCCATGGCATTCGGCATGGGAAAGAGCAGCGCAAAGATATATGTGCAGTCGACGGAAGGAATACATTTTTCAGATGTTGCAGGTGAGGACGAGGCAAAGGAGAATCTTGCCGAGATAGTTGATTATCTTCACAATCCATCAAAATATACGGATGTAGGTGCTTCAATGCCGAAGGGACTTCTTCTTGTAGGCCCTCCGGGAACAGGTAAGACAATGCTTGCCAAGGCTGTCGCGGGTGAAGCAAATGTTCCGTTCTTCTCAATATCGGGCTCGGAATTCGTCGAGATGTTCGTCGGAATGGGAGCATCCAAGGTTCGTGACCTTTTCAGCCAGGCAAAGGAGAAGGCTCCTTGTATTGTGTTCATCGATGAGATTGATGCCATCGGTAAGAAGAGAGACGGTCAGCTTGGCGGAAACGATGAGCGTGAGCAGACCTTGAACCAGCTTCTCACTGAGATGGATGGATTTGAGGGTAACAACGGAGTAATTATATTAGCTGCAACCAACCGTCCGGAGTCACTTGACCCTGCACTCACAAGACCGGGACGTTTTGACAGACGTGTACCTGTTGAACTTCCTGACCTCGCAGGACGTGAGGCGATACTCAAGGTTCATGCAAGAAAGATTAAGCTCTCCGATGATGTGGATTTCCACACGATAGCGCGAATGGCATCGGGCGCATCGGGCGCTGAGCTTGCCAATATTATAAATGAAGCAGCTCTTAGAACCGTAAGAAACAACAGAACCATTGTGACCCAGGCAGACCTTGAGGAGAGCATTGAGGTTGTAATCGCCGGCTATCAGAAGAAGAACGCCGTTCTCTCGGATGAGGAGAGAAAGATTGTATCGTATCATGAGATTGGACATGCTCTTGTCGCTGCACTTCAGACTAATTCAGCACCTGTTCAGAAGATTACCATTATTCCGCGTACATCGGGTGCACTCGGCTATACGATGCAGGTTGAGCAGGGTGATAAGTATCTTATGAACAAGAAGGAGATTGAGAACAAGATTGCTACCTTCACGGGAGGGCGTGCAGCCGAGGAGGTTGTATTTAATGAGATTACAACCGGTGCGTCAAACGATATTGAGCAGGCAACAAAACTTGCCCGTGCGATGATTACCAGATACGGAATGACGGAAGAATTCGATATGGTTGCGATGGAGACCGTCACGAACCAGTATCTCGGCGGCGATACCTCTCTTAGCTGCTCCGCAGACACGCAGAAGGAGATTGACAAGAAGGTTGTCGAGCTTGTGAAGCACCAGCACGAGAAGGCTAAGAAGCTTCTCATGGACAACAGAGCTAAGCTTGATGAGCTTGCAATGTATCTGTACGAGAAAGAGACAATCACCGGAGAGGAGTTCATGAACATCTTGAACAATGGCACCGGAAAGGCAGGTGAGCAGGTATGAAAGAGTATTCACGCTGCAAATGGCTTGAGCTGACAGAGGGCGTACTGCTCATAATACTCGGTATAGTCACACTTATCTGTCCGACAGGCGTATTCTGGGGCTTCTCAATCATATACGGCATCATGGCGATAGTGACGGGCGTTGCCGACATAATCTTCTATGTCAAAATGGAAAAATACACGGGCTTTGGACCTGTGCTTGCACTTGTCTCGGGTGTGATGAGTGTTCTCGCGGGAGCAATGCTTCTCATGTACCCGAATGCAGGTCAGCTCATAGTCGTTATGCTCATACCGATATGGTTCATCGCGCACAGCATATCGAGACTGTCACATCTTCCGCTCGTAAGAATCGGCGCGGGAAGGTTGTATTACATCTTCTCGCTTGTGCTCAACATTATCGGAATCATTCTGGGAGTACTCATGATATGCTCGCCGTCGATAGCACTGTTCTCGGCATCGGTGCTCATAGGAACGTATCTCATTCTGCTTGGAGTGGATTGCGTTATCATGGCGGGGAGCTTCGGAAAGAACATTAAATAATCACGGACGTTCAACGTATAATGGTATGGCATCCTGCTAAAACTGTCGTTAAATCGCAGGACTGCCATACCATTATTGCGTTGAACTGGTTATGGAATAATATGGAATGCTGCATAAATTGATGTTCGGTATGCTAAAAATAATAAAGACATGGCAATCATGCGATTAACGATAGTTTAGCAGGATGCCATGTCTTTATTTGTTGAAGCGGCTGTGGTATAATTAATATATTATCACGTTGAACGCAGAATAAGCAATCCCCCGCTTCAAGTGTGTAGAGCACTAATCGGTGGGTAAGGGGGATGCTTATGTCAGTGGGAGTTAAAAGCTCCCACTGACAGTTCGC
>OLGY01000377.1_pt1 | contig 33191 bp, 23 predicted proteins | sample 1605951 | NCBI WGS metagenome assembly OLGY01 (sample SAMN03283280) | human gut metagenome | biome: human-associated habitat; material: feces | host: Homo sapiens | place: Peru | collected 2012
ATGATGCGATTCTTATGGATGTGATGATGCCGGTTATGGACGGATTGACTGCTTCAGAAACGATTCGAAAAATGGGCAGAGCAGATGCAAAGACAATACCGATCATAGCAATGACAGCCAATGCATTTACAGATGATAAGATGAAAGCAAAAGAAGCAGGAATGAATGAGCATATAGCAAAACCATTGAACAGGGAAGTGCTGGTTGAGACTGTTTTCAAAGTTATCACTAAGAAAAGCAGAGGAAATAAAGCAGAAAATGAAATGCACGTTATAAGTGATGAGAATGAAATATAAATAGTCTTAGACAAGGAAGTTGTAGCAAAGATGAAAAATAATAAGAAAAAGATTAATTTAGATAAGCAATTTTTAGAGCAGGTAGTTTTTGCGATTGCGGACGGATATTGCAGGATAAATCTCACAAAAGACTTGATACCAGGTGTCCTGCATCAGGTGGTAGATGGAGTGGACTATGATTTAAACAAACAATTGGGAATGCCGGAAAATTCCAGCTTTTCAGAACTGGTCGAGTTGTGGGCGTTAACGATTACGGAAGAGGGAAGAAAAGAATTTTTAGAAACTGTGAACCGAGAGAAACTTTTAGAACGTTTTTACAAGGGAGAGCAGCACATTACGTTTTATTACTGGACAAGAACGGCAACATATGAACCGATGCTTGCGGAAGATCATATGGCACTCTTTGAGGATGAAGAAACAGGGGATGTGCTGGCAGTTAATTACGTGCTTGACCGGACGGAACAATATCATCTGGAGCAATATAAAAAAGAGCTGGAACAGAAAAATAAAGAACTGGAAAGACTGTTAGAAAGAGAAAAAAATTACAATAATAAAATATATCGCGATGCGCTGACAGGAGTATTTAATCGACGTTATTATGAAGAAGTTGTAAAAAAATCTGTGGAGCATGCCGGAATTGCATTGATGGACCTGGATGATTTTAAAGTCAGTAATGATACATATGGACACCATGTCGGGGATGCTGCACTGAAGACTGCGGCAGAAGCAATTTTATCCTGTATCAGTCCGGATGATATATTGATTCGATATGGCGGGGATGAATTTTTGTTGATCCTTTCAGATGTTCAAGAAGAGACTTTGAAAAATAAATTAGATCAGATTCGCGATAAAGTAAGGAATGTAGTCATTCCGGGGTATTCATATTTACATCTGTCTTTGAGTATAGGCGGAACAATGAAAACCAAGGAAAACGCAATAGAAGATGTTGTGTGCTATGTCGACCAGTTGATGTATCAGGCAAAGAATAAAAAAGACGAAGTTGTTGTATATCAAGAGGGTGAAAAGCAATATTTACATACTTCCGTACAGGAAAATATCAAACAACAAATTTTAATCGTAGATGATTCAATGATGAATCGAGAACTGTTGTCTGCAATATTGGAAGACAATTATCGGATATTGGAGGCGGGAGACGGGCAGGAAGGACTGGAAAAGCTTTATGATAACAGAGGCGATGTTGCAGTAGTTCTGCTGGATATTAATATGCCGGTGATGAATGGTTTTGAAGTTTTACGTGCGATGAATGATAATCAGATGATAGAAGATGTTCCCGTTATTATGATTTCCAGTGATGATTCAGAAGAGGCTATTCGAAAAGCATATGATCTGGGAGCAGCAGATTATGTTAATCGACCATTTGACGCAAGGATCGTTTATCGACGCGTAATGAACACGATAAAACTTTATTCGAAACAACGAAGATTGGTGCAAATGGTTTCGGAACAGATACAGAAACGTGAACACAATACGTCTACGTTAGTAGGGGTGTTAAGTCAGATTGTTGAATTCCGTAATGGAGAAAGCGGAGATCATGTCCGTCATATCCGTATGATTACGGAAATGATGCTGGAGCATTTGCTTAAGATTACAAATAAATATGATATCAGTCCGGAAGAAAAAGAAAATATTCCTCTTGCATCGGCACTTCATGATATTGGAAAAATTGCGATTGATGAAAAAATTCTTAATAAGCCGGGAAAACTGACAGATGAAGAATTTGCGATTATGAAGACACATAGTATGTGCGGTGCAGAGATATTGGCTAAACTAGATAACTTTCAATCTGAGCCTTTGTTGCATACGGCATATGAAATCACCCGCTGGCACCATGAACGCTGGAATGGGAAAGGGTATCCGGATGGACTAAAGGAAGATGAGATTCCAATCAGTGCCCAGATTGTTTCCATGGCAGATGTATATGATGCCTTGACCAGTGAGCGCTGTTATAAGAAAGCATTTTCACATGAAACAGCGATTCAGATGATTCAGAACGGAGAATGTGGAGCGTTTAATCCGGTACTTATTGAATGTTTGACGGAGATTCGGGATGAATTGAAAAGTTATACGCAGCATCTGGCAGATAAATAATAAATTCAAGTCGAACGTCCGTGAGACTTGGCGCGTGATTCTTGTCAGCGAAGCTGACATATTCCTGTCAGAATCACTGCGCATCCTCGCGGAGCGTTTATCTCAGTCGGAGATTGGACTCCCACTGAGACAAATTTGCTATTACTCACCACCTGAAGAGGTGGGAGTCTTCTCGACTGAGATAAAAAATGCACTTGTAAGTTTTGAATGTCTTACAAGTGCGTTTCTTTTTTTATAAAATATCACTTCCGTCTGGAATCTTTGAAATAATTGTACGATAAATTCGGAAAAGAAAGAATAACGAAACCATAAGGGATACAATTTCTGCAATAGGGAAAGACCACCATACTGCGTGAAGTCCTCCAAGCTTAGATAAAATGTAGGCTGTAGGGACCAAAATAATAAGCTGACGCATGATGGATACGATCATACTGAATACCGCTTTTCCGAGAGCCTGGAATACAGTACCGCAGATGATACAGAACCATGCAATCAGATAGTGGATACCGATGATACGGAGTGCAGGAATACCAATTTTAAGCATTTCTGCAGATGCACTAAACATTCCAAGTAATACTTGAGGAATAAATTCAAAGCAAAGGAATCCGATAAATGTCAGGCAGAATGCAGTGATCATACTTAATTTAATTGTTTTGACCATACGTTTTCTATTCTGTGCACCATAGTTGAATGCGATGATTGGAGTAATACCATTGTTCAAACCAAATACAGGCATAAAGAAGAAGCTTTGCAGTTTGAAGTACACACCAAAAACAGCAGTGGCAGTTGAAGAAAATTCAATCAGAATACGGTTCATGGAGTATGTCATAACAGAACCAATGGACTGCATGATGATAGAAGGAATGCCAATCGCATAAATTGTTCCGATAATTCTTCCGCTTGGACGAAAACCGCGGAAGATAAGTTTTACCTCGTGGTTGTATTTGTGATTGCACGTAAAGGCAACGACTGCGGCAACGCATTGTCCGATCACGGTTGCGACAGCAGCACCGGTCACACCCATCTTAGGGAGTCCGCATAATCCGAAAATTAAGATCGGATCAAGAATGATATTTGTAATCGCTCCACATAACTGTGAAGTCATGCTGAAGATCGTCTTTCCGGTTGAAGTCAGAAGACGTTCAAAATAAATCTGTGAAAGTAAACCGAAAGAAAAAATCATAACAGTACTTAAGTAGTCGATTCCCATCTCCATAATCTCAACATCGGCATGTCCCATCTGACTCATGTAAAATGGTTTGACAATAGTAAATCCGAGAATACAAATTACGACGTAACTTACAAAATAGAGAAATGCCGCATTGGAAGCAATTCGATTTACTTCGTCTGAGCGACGCTCACCAAGTGCTTTGGAAAGCAATGCATTCATACCGACGCCGGTACCAGTTGCAACAGCGATTAAGAGCATCTGCAAAGGGAAGGCGAGTGAAACGGCAGTAAGTGCGTTTTCAGATAATTTAGATACAAAAATACTGTCTACAATATTATAAAGTGCCTGCACGAGCATGGAAATCATCATAGGTAAAGACATGTTAAACAGAAGTTTACCAATCGGCATGGTTCCCATTTTATTTTCTGCTGCAGGGGCAGTTTTCATTTCTTGACTCATGTTTTCCTCCTTGTGGTTATTTACTTGAATTTGTATAAAAACACTAATTAAATATCATAGCATGGCGAAAAAAAACATGCAAGGATTTATGTGTATATTTTGAGATGCATTTTTCGGAAAAGAGATTTAGAAAGCATGCTCAGCATTATCTTGAATTTATAGTAAAACAAGAGTATAATCAAAACATTGATGAGAGTTAAAATAAAGAGTGTAAGAAATAGGAGGATTAATTATGATCACTTGGAACAACTTAGATAAGCTTACTTCTTATGAGGAACTGGCAAAGACAAATAAAGTAAAACTTGCAGAGGTAATGTCAGGAGAGAATGGTGCAGAGAGAGTAAAAAATTACAGTATACCTATGGCAGCCGGACTGGCATACAACTATGCAGCAAAACAGGTTGACGAAGAGGTACTTGCAGCACTTGGTAAATTAGCAGAAGAAGCACAGCTGACAGAGAAATTCGAAGCTCTTTACAACGGAGAAGTAATTAACACAGGAGAAAAACGTCTTGTTCTCCATCACATGACACGAGGACAGCTCGGTGATGCAGTAGAGGCAGACGGAGTAGATAAACGTGCTTTCTATGTAGAACAGCAGGAAAAGATTGCAGACTTTGCAAATAAAGTACATGCAGGCGAGATTACAAATGCAGCTGGAGAGAAATTTACAACAGTTGTTCAGATTGGTATCGGCGGAAGTGACCTTGGTCCTCGCGCGATGTATCTTGCACTTGAAAACTGGGCTAAAAAGAACAACACATTTAAGATGGAAGCAAAATTCATCAGTAACGTAGACCCGGATGATGCAGCAGCAGTTCTGAATTCTATTGATGTTGCACATTCTATTTTCGTACTTGTGTCAAAATCAGGTACAACACTTGAGACATTGACAAATGAATCATTTGTGAAAGATGCACTGAAGAATGCAGGATTAGATGCTTCTAAACATATGATCGCAGTTACAAGTGAGACATCACCATTAGCTAAGAGTGATGATTATCTTGCAGCATTCTTTATGGATGATTATATCGGAGGCCGTTTCTCTTCTACATCAGCAGTTGGTGGAGCTGTATTATCTCTGGCATTTGGACCGGAAGTATTCGCACAGTTCCTGGAAGGTGCAGCAGAAGAAGACAAGCTTGCTATGAATAAAGACATTCGTCAGAATCCAGAGATGCTGGATGCATTGATCGGTGTATATGAGAGAAATGTACTTGGTTATCCAAGCACAGCAGTTCTTCCATATTCACAGGCACTCAGCCGTTTCCCTGCACATTTGCAGCAGCTTGATATGGAATCCAATGGTAAATCAGTAAACCGCTTTGGTGAGCCTGTAGATTATGTGACAGGACCGGTTATTTTCGGAGAACCTGGAACAAACGGACAGCATTCATTCTATCAGCTTCTTCATCAGGGAACAGATATCGTGCCACTTCAGTTTGTTGGATTTAAGAACAGCCAGATTGGTACAGATGTTGTTATCCAGGATAGCACAAGCCAGCAGAAATTATGTGCGAACGTAGCTGCACAGATTGTAGCATTTGCATGTGGTAAAAAAGATGAGAATCGTAATAAAAACTTTGAAGGTGGACGTCCATCAAGCATTATCGTTGGTGATCAGCTGACACCACAGGCTCTTGGAGCATTGCTTGCACATTTTGAGAACAAGATCATGTTCCAGGGATTTGTATGGAATGTAAACAGCTTTGACCAGGAAGGTGTACAGCTTGGCAAAGTTCTTGCAAAACGTGTACTTGCACATGAGACAGACGGAGCATTGAAAGTATTTAGTGATCTGTTAAATATTTAAGAATCCAATAGGCAATAGGGAAAAGGTAGTGGCTTTTATTCATGGAAAAGGAGCCGCTACCTTTTTTGTCTTGCCGGCTTTTATTTGACAGTACAAGATACCCATGCTAAGATAATACTGCTTTACATAAAAAATAATACAATTGCATAGAAATGTGTGAGGTGTCAGTCAAAGGTAATTTTGACTGGTGAAAAGGGAAACAGGTGAGAATCCTGTACGAACTCGTCACCGTATTTTGCGAGCTTATGCGATACTCCACTGGGGAACCGGGAAGGAGAAAAGAAGCGATTGAGCAATGAGCCGGGAGACCTGCCTTTCACAGTACAGGAATAGAATATTCAGGCCACGAGGAACTGGCAGTACGAAATAGACTCCGAAAAATTGCATTTGTATAAAATGTATGGCAAAAACAGTTATAAACAGGAGGACAACAATGAAAAAGAAACTGGTAATCTTATGTATCGCAGCAGCAATGAGTGTATCCATGTTAGGTGGATGTGGAAATTCTGCAACAACAGACAGCACGAAAACAGAGGATACAACAAAAGACAGTGATCAGGCGGCAGCTGATAAAGTTGCAAAATTGATCGATGACATTTATGTACAGGAAAGAACTGACAAAACAGACGAGCAGTGTAAAGCGGCTAAAGAGGCCTGGGATGCACTTACAGATGCACAGAAAGAATTGGTAGAGGGAGAGAATGCAGATCCGGATTATTTTGGAAGAGATACAGGAGATGCATCAAAGGATGATCCTCTCAATGCAGATGACATCGGAGAAAACGAACTTTTGGTAGTAAGCTTTGGAACATCATTCAATGACAGCCGTGTAGCAGATATCGGTGGTGTGGAGAAGGCACTTCAGGAAGCTTATCCTGATTGGTCTGTAAGAAGAGCATTTACAGCACAGATTATTATCAACCATGTACAGGCTCGTGATGATGAGAAGATTGATAATGTGGAACAGGCACTGGACCGCGCAGTAGATAATGGTGTTAAGAATCTGGTTATTCAGCCAACACATTTGATGCATGGAGCAGAATATGATGAGCTGACAGAGACAGTTGAGAAATATCAGGATAAATTTGAAACTGTAAAAATTGCAGAGCCACTTCTTGGAGAAGTTGGATCAGATGCAACAGTAGTTAACGAAGATAAAGCAGCAGTAGCAGAAGCAATCACAGCAGAAGCCGTAAAAACAGCAAAATATGACAGTTTAGATGCAGCAGCTGAAGATGGAACAGCATTTGTATTTATGGGACACGGAACATCACATACAGCAAAGATCAGTTATTCACAGATGCAGACACAGATGGAAAATCTTGGATACAAGAATGTATTTATCGGAACAGTAGAAGGTGAGCCGGAAGATACATCTTGTGAGGCAGTGATTGAAAAAGTAAAAGAAGCAGGATATAAGAAAGTAATTCTTCGTCCACTTATGGTTGTAGCAGGAGATCATGCTAACAACGATATGGCAGGTGATGATGACGATTCATGGAAGAGTCAGTTTGAAGCATCCGGAGAATTCGACAGCATTGATACACAGATTGCAGGACTTGGAGAAATCGCAGATGTTCAGCAGTTATATGTGGCACATACAAAAGCTGCAATGGATGCAGAGTAGGATTTATCTCAGTCGAGAAGACTCCCACCTCTTTCAGGTGGTGAGTAACAGCTCGACTTGAATTTAGGAGTATAGTTAATGTTAAGAAAGAAATTATTAGTATTATTGATGTCAGCTGCAATGGTATCTGCTGCATTGACCGGATGTGGCGGAAGTGCAGATAATACAAAGACAGAAACATCAAAACAGACAACAGAGGATAAGAACAGCTCCAATCAAGATGTAAAAGATACAGAGAGTAATGACAAAGAGACATCAGAAGCAGCATTGGAAGATGGAACATACACAGCAGAATTTAATACAGACAGTTCTATGTTTCATGTAAATGAGGCAATGGATGGAAAAGGAACATTGACTGTTAAGGATGGCGAGATGACAATTCATATCAGTCTTGTGTCTAAAAATATTGTAAATCTGTTCGAAGGAACAGCCGAGGATGCACAGAAAGATGGGGCAGAACTTCTGCAGCCTACTACGGATACTGTTACATATAGTGACGGAACAAGTGAAGAAGTCTATGGATTCGACGTTCCGGTTCCGGCACTTGATGAAGAGTTTGATCTTGCTTTAGTTGGAACAAAAGGAACATGGTACGATCATAAGGTGAGCGTATCCAATCCGGTAAAAGCAGAATAGGAAATACAAAGAAGATATTCGATTTTGAGAAAATGAATCGAATATCTTCTTTTTTGGTTGCATAACATAGGATAAAAAAGTAAAATACTTATAGGAATGTAATGATGAACGTGATGAGAATAACAATATAAAGGAGTGGATATGAAAGATATCTATATTATTTTGATTCCGTTTCTAGGGACTTCGCTTGGCGCAGCGTGTGTATTCTTTATGAAAAATTCGCTGAGCGATTCTGTGGAGCGGTCGTTGACTGGATTTGCCGCAGGAGTAATGGTAGCAGCATCTGTATGGAGTCTGTTGATACCGGCAATTGAGCAGTCAGAAAATATGGGGAAATGGTCGTTTATTCCGGCAGTGATAGGATTCTGGGCCGGGGTACTTTTTTTGTTGTTGCTAGATCGTGCAATTCCGCATTTGCATCGGAACAGCGAGAAAGCAGAAGGACCAAAGAGTAAATTGCAGCGGACCACAATGATGGTGCTGGCTGTAACGCTACACAATATTCCGGAAGGTATGGCAGTCGGAGTGGTTTATGCAGGATACTTATCTGGAAATGAAAAGATTACAGCGGCAGGTGCGCTCGCTTTATCTATTGGAATTGCAATACAGAACTTCCCGGAGGGGGCAATTATTTCATTGCCGCTTAGAGCAGAAGGCATGAAGAAAACAAAAGCATTTGTGGCTGGTGTGTTGTCTGGAATTGTGGAACCGATAGGAGCAGTACTGACAGTTTTAGCCGCAGGATTGATCATTCCGTCAATGCCATATCTTTTAAGCTTTGCGGCAGGTGCAATGCTCTATGTCGTGGTTGAGGAGTTGATTCCGGAGATGTCTCAAGGCGAACATTCCAATATAGGGACAGTATTTTTTGCAGTGGGATTTACTGTTATGATGATGCTGGATGTGGCACTTGGATAGCGAAAGTGCGTTTGACTTGAAGAAGGGGGGAAAGAAGATATGTTCATAGCGAGAGGAATTAATATCCTGGGATGTGTGCTACTGGGAATTTGTGCAGACAGAGCGAGACGAAAGAATGGAGAATTGGCGAAAAGTGTGTGGGTATATGAGATGGCTGCATGTGTATGTGCGATCATATTTACAATGTATGTATATACTTCGAACCCTCAGGTGGCAACAATGCTCAAGAGTCTTCTAATGGCAGGGGTAGACTGGCTCTTGTTATTGCTGATAGATTTTACGCAGCGCTATACAGAGCAGTTTAAAGAAGTCAGATTTATAAGAAATGCAATGATAGTCTATGCGAGTCTGGATACATTGTTTGCTTTGGCTAATATATGGTCAAAACAGATATTTTATGTGGAGATTACAGCAGATGCTCAAAAGCAGATATATTATGGAAGCTGGCAATATGTTCGGATGATGCATAGCATATATGTGGTGGGGATTATTGCGATAATGCTTTTGACATATTGCATCGTTATTCTTAAAACATCGCGTTTTTATCGGATACGTTATACAATGATTGGACTGGCATTTTTATTAGATGGGATCGCATCTGTATTTGCAGTACGAATAAGGGGAGAATATAATCTGTCATTTGTATTTTTTAGTATAACATCCGTTGTTATTTATTATTTTAGTTTGTGCTATGTGCCAAATGAATTACTGCAGAAAACATTTGCATTATTAATACAGGAATCCAATAGCGGGATAATCTGTTTTGATAATCTCGGCAGATGCATATACTGTAATGATGTAGTAAAAGAGCTTTGTCAAATAGGAGAAGATCTGGGTACTATAGAAAGACAATACAGGAAATGGTATACGGGAAATAAAGAAAATTTTGTGCAATCTTCGATTATATACCACACAGCGTATGGAGGAAAAGCGGGAAAAGACAGAAAATTTGAAATCGTGGTCACACAGCTCCACGATGAGAAAGATGTTGTGGTCGGAGTTTGTTTTACATTTTATGACAGGACAAAAGAACAGGAAAAGCTGGAGTATGAACAATATCGTGCAACACATGACAGTTTGACAGGAATGTTAAATAAAGAACAGTTTTATGAAGAAACATATCAATTACTGCATAAATATTCAGATGAAAGCTTTTATATATTATACACGAATATTGAATCTTTTAAGTTTGTAAATGATATTTTCGGAATTGCAAAAGGAGATGAGATTCTCTGTAGACAGGCAGCGTCTATGGAAAGTTACGGAACAGAAAAGGTGTTGTGCGCCAGAATACAAGGTGATCATTTTGCAATGTGCATTCCGGAATCCGAATTCTCGACAGAGCGTATCAGTGATGCAATTCAGAAAATAGAAGAGGAATTTACAAGCAATGTTTTTCATTTGCGTATATATGCAGGGGTATATGAAGTCGGAGACATAGAAGAGCCGATAAGCATTATGTGCGATAAGGCGAATATAGCCGGTGGGACAATTAAAAACAATTATCAAAAAAGAATTGCATTTTATAATACAGTACAACTTATACAGTCTCTGAAGGAAAAATCAATCATAGGAGAATTTGAATGTGCATTAAATAAAGAAGAATTTGCGATGTTCTTGCAGCCACAGGTAGATGCAAAAGGTCAGATTCAGGGAGCAGAAGCACTTGTACGTTGGATTCATCCTGAAAAAGGTGTTGTTGCTCCGGGCAGATTTATGGACACATTGGAAAAGACTGGATTAGTATATAAATTAGACAAGTATATGTGGGAAAAAGCTGCACAAAAATTAAAAGAGTGGAAGCAAAAAGAAATACCATATTATATTTCTGTAAACATTTCTACAAAAGACTTTTTCTTCCTGGATATTTACGAAACATTTGTTCAACTGATAGAACAGTATGAGATAGAGCCGGAGAGGCTAAAATTAGAGATTACAGAGACAACGCTGATGTCAGATTTCAAAGAAAACATGAAAATATTGGGAAAGCTTCAAGCGTATGGTTTCCAAATTGAAATTGATGATTTTGGAAGTGGATATTCATCCTTGAATATGTTGAGGAACATCAAGGCAAATGTCTTGAAAATTGACCGTGATTTTTTGGTAGCGACAGAAAATGAAGTGCGAGATCAGGATATTCTACAAAGCATCGTTGTACTTGCGGAGAAAATCGGCATGAGTGTGATTGTGGAAGGAGTAGAAACAAAGAAGCAGTTAGAAATGTTGATAGGTATGGGATGTAGGCTGTTTCAGGGATATTATTTTTCTAAGCCACTTAGCGTTGAGAAGTTCGAGGAATGTTATATGTCAAATCAACGTGAATTTTAGATTATGACGATGGAAGAAATAAAAATACATATTATAGACAAGAGTATACATTTATCTTATAATGTATGAGGTTTACACACTAAAGGGGCAAAAAGATGAAATCAGATGTGGTTATGACAAGACAACAGGCAGACGAATGGCTTGCACACTTAAAAAATATATTTTCAGTGGTTCGCCTACTCGATGCAGAAGATATTAAAAAGAGAATAGATGGGCTGGAAACAGATACACCTGTTACATGTCAGTGCTATTCATTTTGGAACAGGCAAGAAGAATGCAGTAATTGTATATCAATTAAAGCTTTGCAAGAGAAAAGTCAACATACAAAACTGGAATATCTCGGTTCGCAGATATTTTATGTGATTGCAAGATATGTAGAGATTGATGGAAAAGCTTATGTAGCAGAAATGTTATCCTGTCTGGAAGATGAAACAGTGTTGGATTCTAAAGGGAAAAGTCTTTTGATCAGTAAGTTGACTCAATATAATGAAGAGTTATATCGAGATGCACTGACAGGAGTATATAATCGCCGCTATTATGAAGCTTATGTGAAAAAAATGAACGGACGCATGGGCATTGCAATGATGGATTTGGATGACTTTAAATTATATAATGATACTTTGGGACACAATGCAGGAGATATGGTTTTAAAAACCGTAGCCAGAGAAATTCAGGCATGTATTCGGAAAACTGATATATTGATCCGATTTGGAGGAGATGAATTTCTACTTTTACTTCCGGATATTGATGAGACAGTATTTGCAAAAAAATTAAGACAGATACGAAAGAGAATATATGATGCAGAAGTACCGGAATGCTCCTGGTTACATATTTCTGCAAGTATTGGTGGTGCATTGAAAGGCGAAGAGCCGATTGAAGAAACAATTGCAAGAGCGGATCAGTTGATGTATCAGGCAAAAAATAAAAAGAATATGATCGTGACTGATACAGATAAAATGAAAAATCTAGATACAACAAGTAAACAACGTGTTTTAATTGTAGATGATTCAGAGATAAACAGAGAAATGCTTGCGGAAATGTTAAAAGATGATTTTGATATTCTTGAAGCAGCCAGTGGTGAAGAATGTGTTGAAATGTTGCAGAAGCAGGGGACAGAGATTTCGATTATCTTATTGGATATCATTATGTCAGGGATGGATGGCTTTGATGTTCTGGAATATATGAATGAAAACCATTGGATCAAAGACATACCGGTTATAGTTATTTCAACGGATAACTCCATTGCAAGTGTGACGAAAGCATATCAGATGGGTGCTTCTGAGTATATCGGAAGACCATTTGATGCAAAGGTTATCTATCAGAGAGTTTGTAATGTAATTAAGCTATTTGCAAAACAGAGAAGATTGATCGCACTTGTGACAGAACAGATTTACGAGAAAGAAAAAAATGAACGAGTACTGGTAGATTTGCTGAGTCAGATTGTGGAACTTCGTAATGGCGAAAACGGAGCACATATCCGTCACATGCATATTTTGACAGAGATGCTGTTGGAACAATTGGTTCAAAAGACAGACCGCTATAAGCTGAACTGGTCAGATCAGCTTGTTATTAAAACAGCGTCAGCGTTACACGATATTGGAAAAATTGGAATCAGTGAAAAGATTTTAAATAAAAAAGAGTCGCTGACAGAGCGGGAGAAAGAATTGGTACAGGCACATACCTTGCTCGGAGCATCTATGCTTGAAAATTTAGATTCACATAAAGAGGATGAGTTGGTAACAACAGCTTACGAAATATGCAGATGGCATCATGAAAGGTATGATGGAAAAGGCTATCCGGATGGACTTAAAGGGGAAGAGATTCCGATTTCAGCGCAGATTGTTTCATTGGCAGATGCCTATGATAAATTGACGCGAGACCGTGTGAATAAGAAAGGTATTTCTCAGAAGGACGCAATGAATATTCTATTGCATGAGAGAGCTTCGGAATTTAATCCGATTCTGTTAGAATGTCTTGAGGAAATCCAGGGAAACATCAGCAGAGCTATGCAGGATGGAGGCAGGAATTTAGAAGTATTCAACGAGGGTTCTGCTTATAAAAAAATGATAGAAGAGGCTGGGGAATAGAACATCTATGATGACAGAACTTGAAAAATATTACAATAAGTTTAACGAAGAAAAACGTCTGACAAGCAGACATGGGCAGGTGGAGTTTATTACTTCTATGAAATATATTCATAAATATTTGCCTGTGGATAAGTCTGCAAAAATCCTGGATGTGGGTGCGGGAACCGGAAGATATAGTGTTCAACTTGCTGAAGAAGGATACGATGTGACAGCAGTAGAGCTTGTGAAATACAATCTGGGAATTTTGAAAAAGAAAAATAGTGCTGTAAAAGCATATCAGGGAAATGCAATGAAGCTTTCCCGTTTTCAGGACAAAGAGTTTGATCTGATTCTTATATTTGGACCAATGTATCATTTGTACTCAAAGGAAGATAAGGTGAAAGCTCTTACTGAAGCGAAACGTGTGTTAAAAGATGAAGGTGTGATTCTGGTGGCATACTGTATGAATGAGTATAGTGTTTTGACTTATGGGTTTAAACAGAATCACATTTTGGAATGTATGGAAAATGGTAAGATAGATGAAAAATTCAGAGTGCAGCCGGAAGAGGCCGACCTGTATGATTATGTGAGACTGGAAGATATCGACTCATATAATGATGCGGCAGGAATGGAACGTATACAGATCATTTCTGCAGATGGTCCGTCGGATTATATGCGACCGGTATTAAATGCGATGGATGAAAAAACATTTCAGACATTTATAGAATATCATTTGTCTACTTGCGAGCGCTTGGAACTGGTGGGGGCCGGTTCACATACAGTAGACATTATAAGGAAAAGGGATAATAAAAAACATGAATGATTTAAAACCAAAGTTGTTTGACGTATTAAAAGATTATAATAAAGAACAATTGATGAAGGATATCATTTCCGGAATCATTGTTGCGATTATTGCATTACCACTTTCAATTGCTCTTGCAATTGCTTCCGGGGTAGGACCAGAGCAAGGTCTTTATACTGCAATCATTGCAGGCTTCTTTATTTCGTTTTTCGGCGGAAGCCGTGTGCAGATTGGAGGACCAACGGCAGCGTTTGTCGTAATTATATATGGGATTGTTGCCCAGTATGGAACAGACGGGCTGGTTGTAGCGACGATTTTAGCCGGAATTATTCTGGTAATCATGGGATTGTGTAGATTTGGTTCCTTGATCAAATATATTCCATATACAATAACGACAGGGTTTACCTGTGGTATCGCAGTGACCTTATTTGTCGGACAGTTGAAAGATTTCTTCGGTCTTGAGATGGGAGCAGTTCCATCCGAGTTTGTGCAAAAAATCATTGCGTATGCAAATCATATTTCAACAATTAATATAGTTGCCCTGGGAATTGGTGCACTGGCTGTTGTAATCATGCTTGTGTGGCCGAAGGTGACAGATAAAATTCCCGGTTCTTTAGTTGCTATTATTATAACAACAGCAATCGTATATTTTGCTAATCTTCCGGTCAATACGATAGGAAGTGTTTACGGAGAATTAAATTCTTCATTCCCGGCATTTCATATGCCATCCGTGTCTTTTGAGTTGGTACAGGAGATGCTTTCACCTGCATTTACAATTGCAATCCTGGCTGGAATCGAATCTCTTCTGTCTGCAGTTGTTTCAGATGGAATGATAGGAGATAATCATAAGTCGAATGCAGAACTTATCGGACAGGGACTTGGAAATATTTTCTCAGGACTTTTTGGAGGAATCCCTGCTACGGGTGCAATTGCCAGAACAGCGGCAAATGTAAGAAACGGGGGACGTACTCCGATTGCCGGAATTGTACATTGTATCACACTGGCAATTATTTTACTTCTTCTGATGCCGCTTGCAGCATTGATCCCAATGACAACGCTTGCTGCAGTACTTCTTGTCGTAGCGGCAAATATGGCAGATTGGAATTCATTTTTCAGACTGTGTAAAACAGCACCGAAGAGTGATGTGATTGTATTGGTTGCAACATTCTTCCTGACAGTATTCTTTGATCTGGTAGTTGCAATTGAAGTCGGTGTTGTGCTTGCCTCCTTGTTATTTATGAAACGTATGGCAGAAACAGCAGATATTAAAACATGGAAATACGTTGATGAGCCGGATATTACTCCTGGTGAAGCTGAAAAATTAAGAGATATTCCTCGAAGCATCCGAGTGTTTGAGATTTCGGGACCATTATTCTTTGCGGCAGCAGACCAGATATTAAGCATTAACAGTGATCACAGAACAAAGGTGATCGTAATTCGAATGAGAAGCGTACCTGCTATCGATGCAAGTGCGATGAAAACGTTGAGAGAACTTGTAGAACGAGCTGAGAAAAAACATATTACAATTATATTCTCCCATGTAAATGAACAGCCGATGTCAGTTATGGAGAAAGATCATTTTATAGAAGATATTGGAAAAGATAATTTCTGTACAAATATCGTAGAAGCATTGGATTATGCAGAGTCTCTTGTGAAATAGTGTGAAAAAGGAATAAGGTATAGAATGAATAAAAAGAGAATAAGCCGAATAATAGAATTCTTACTAATTATTCTTTGTATTGTATCTTTGGGATTTTTGATATTGCAGTCATATCAAAAAAATCAGGAGACAGAGAGTGCGGTAACAGAATTTTCCTCAGATTGGTTTTACTATAGAGACGGCGAAAAAGTAGAAGTGGATCTGCCTGTAACGATTACGGATTACAAGGAAGATACTCTTAATCTGTATCATGTCGGGATTACCGATGATGAGGATTTGAAAACGATTATTACAAAAGGTGCATATTACCGGATGCAGATTAAATTGGGAACACGGGTATTATATGAATATAATGACGAAGCATTTCCAAGAAACGCTCAGATGCGGCATAAATTAGAGTGTCGAACGCAGCTTCCGGATCATGTTGGCGGAAAGAAAATAACCTGCGTGTATAAAAATGATGGCAGCAACACTTTTAAAATCGAACCCATATATATTGGATATAGTGATGCAGTTCTGCGTTATCAGTTGACTTCTGAAGGTTTGGTATTGTTGCTTGTGTTTATCATGTTTTTAATCAGCATGGCATCATTAGTAGTTCATATTTATTTAAAATACAAGAAGGTTGTAGAAACACGATTTTTACATGCAGCGATTTACTTAGTCAGTTGTGGAATATGGTGCCTGACAGATACCTCTCTGTTTCAGAACTTGTTTGATTACTCTCCGGCTGTAGCTTATGTTTCATTTTATATGTTTATGTTTTTCCCTGTTCCGATGATTCATTTTATTAGGGATACCAGAGGGATGGAGAAATATCGGATTCTGAATTGTCTGAATTATATTTTTTATGTAAATATTCTGGTACAGAGTGTATTGAAGCTGCTTCAAGTATTTGAGCTTATTGATATGCTGATAATTACGCATGTACTTATTGTAATCGCAATTATAATATTGGAAATATGCTTATACAAAGAATATCAGGCGAAAAGGACGAAAGAAATCAGAACAATTTTATTTGCATTTGTAGTAGTATCTGTAATAGGGATCACTTCTTTGCTGCTCTACTGGTTATTTGATATTACGAGATATGGTTTTATTTTTGAGCTTGGAAATCTGATTTTTGCCATTATTTTGATGAGTGGATTGTTATATACAGCATTTCATAATATGCAGTTTCGAGTAGAGGCAACGATTTATAATAAACTGGCACGCAGAGACAACTTGACACAGTTGCCGGATATTCAGTATTTTCAAGAGTGGCTGCCGGAACAGAATGTTTCTAAAATCTATATGACAGCGGTTGTACTGTTTCAATTAAAACGTGTGAATACGATTTATGGAACAAGCTTTGGAAATGAAATGCTTCGGAAAGTTTCAGAGTATATAAAGAAGCGAGTGGATGTAAACCAGATGTTCCGCGTAGGAGGAAATCAGTTTATCCTCACTGCATATTCAAAATCCGAGGCAAAGCGGATGCAAAAGGAACTGAAAGAATTATTTGAGGAAGACCTTCAGATTGGGGAAGAACAAAGTCGTGTTCCGGTAATCATATGTGGTGTGGAATATGAACATGGTCAGGAGAGTGAGGTATTTCTATCGTATATTGAATATCTGACGGCACAGGCAGTAAAAAGTGGTGATACAATCGTGATCCAGGGGAATCAAGAAACCATGAACGGCTTTCAATATGAAAAAGAAATCGAAAGCTTTCTGCCAAAAGCAATCCGTGAGGATTTGTTTGAAGTATATTATCAGCCGATATATTCATTAGAAAGACAAATGTTTGTATCGTTAGAAGCATTAAGTCGTTTAAGGCATCCGAAATTTGGTATGATACCGCCGGATGTATTTATCAGAATTGCAGAAAATACGGGACAGATGAATGCATTAAGTTCTCTTCAATTTCGAAGAATCTGCCGCTTCATGAAAGCAAATCCTGAATTAAGGGAAAAGTTGCTAAGTGTGAAATTCAATCTTTCGCCGGCACAGTTCTTGAAAAAGGGATACTGTCATAGTCTGATCGCTATGATCCACGAATACGATCTTCCGGTTTCGTTTTTCCAGTTCGAGATTACGGAGACGGTGGCAACAGAATACAATGAAGAACTCTATCGTTTTGTAAAAGAATTACAGGCAGAAAGAATCGGATTGTGTCTGGATGATTTTGGCTCAGGATATGCAAATCTGAATACGGTATTAAAGCTTCCGTTTGCATGTGTTAAGATGGATCGCTCATTGCTTCAGGGAATTATGGAAGATGAAAGAACAGCAAGGTTCTATCGAAATATGTGTGCCATTCTAAAAAATCAGGGTTATAATCTGATTGCAGAAGGTGTGGAGGAAAAGAGAGAAGTAGAATTGCTAAACAAGTGGGGAATCGACCTGATCCAGGGATATTATTTCTCCAGACCGGTATGTGAGGAAGAGCTATTGAAACTTATTGCAGACGAAGTTAGATTTGACAATTAAAAAAGAAATAGATTCAATGGAAGAATCTTATGTGAGAAGAAAGATTGTACAGGAAAATTTCTGTGCAATCTTTTTTTCGTTCTTTAAACTTCATTTAAGGTTGAATGGATATACTGCATTTTGTAAACAAAGAAGTTAGGAGGAAATGATGTGGCATATCAGACGACATTTAAACGATATGAATTGAAATATCTTATGACAAGAGAGCAGAAAGAGAAAATCCTTCATGTCATGGAATTGTATATGAAACTGGATCAGTATCAGAGAACAACCATTCGCAATATTTACTATGATACAGATAATTTTCGGTTGATTCGAAGATCACTGGAGAAACCGGTGTACAAAGAAAAATTAAGAGTACGGAGCTACCGAAAGGCAGGCGTGAATGACCCTGTGTTTGTAGAGTTTAAGAAAAAATATAAATCAGTGGTTTATAAAAGGCGTCTTACCTTGCCAAATGAACAAGTAATGAAGTGTTTAAATGAAGGGGTGCATTTGCCAAAAGAATCCCAGATTGCAGACGAGATATTTTATTTCTGTAAATATTATGAAAATCTCCATCCGGCGATGTTCCTTTCTTATGAAAGAGAAGCATATTATTCTTTGGATGGAAGCGACTTCCGTGTTACATTTGATGAAAATATATTGTATCGGGAAGAGGCGTTATCTCTCACAGAAGAAGCTTATGGGACATCGATTATAAATCCGGATCAGACTTTGATGGAGATTAAAACCTCCGGTGGGATTCCTCTTTGGATGACAAAAGTCTTGAGCGAGGAAGGAATATTTAAGACTTCATTTTCAAAATATGGCCGTGCATATCAAATGCATTTGCTGGAAAAAGCAGATGCACAGATTGTGAGTATGGTGCCGGAAAAAGAAGGCAGGAAAGAAGTAAAAGAACCAGAAAGTAGAGGAATATTATATGCTTAATCAGTTATTTAGAGGGATTTTTGATACAGAGATGACGAATGTAATTGCATTGTCGGATTTTATATTGTGTGTGGGAGTTGCATTGATCATTGGGTTTATTTTGGCTGGAATGTACATGTATAAAAGCAGATATACGAAAAGTTTTGTTGCGACACTGGCATTACTTCCGGCAATTGTCTGCGTAGTAATTATGATGGTAAACGGAAATGTAGGAACCGGAGTTGCGGTAGCAGGTGCATTTAGTCTGGTGCGTTTCCGTTCTGTACCCGGAAGTGCGAAGGAAATCGGTGCAATCTTTCTTGCGATGGGAACCGGACTGGTTGCCGGAATGGGGTATCTTGCATATGCAATTTTGGTGGCAGTACTCTTAGGCGGAGTTGGGGTATTATATGAAAAAATTGGACTTGCAGGTGAAAAATATGCGCAGTGTTATAAGACACTTCAAATTACGATACCGGAAGATTTGGATTATACCGGAGTATTTGATGAAATTTTATCTACATATGCAAGCAGTTATGAATTGGCAGAAGTGAAAACGACAAATATGGGGAGCCTGATTAAGTTAAGATATCAACTTGTATTAAAAGATATGAAGCAGGAGAAAGAAATGATTGATAAGATACGTTGTCGGAATGGTAATCTGGAAATCGCAGTTTCCAGACAGGAGACAACGGTTGGCGAGTTGTAGAAAGATAGAGGAGCTGATATATATGAAGAGTAGAAAGGTACTACTTGCAATTATCATGGCAGCGGTACTGATGACAGGATGCAGCAATGTAACACAAACACAAGCGGCAAGTACGACATCAGGTACAGAGCTGGCAACATTAAAAACAAGTGAAGAAGCATCGGAAGAATTATTCAGCAGTCGTGATATGGAAGTCGGTTATGATGAAAGTGAGTGTGTAAAAATTTCACTAAAAGGAACAAGCGGTTCTTGTGATTCAGATACGGTTAATATTACGGACGGAACAATCACAATTACTGAGGAAGGAACTTACATTTTGTCAGGAACGATGACAGAAGGAATGATAATTGTAGATGCCGAGGATAGTGATAAAGTACAGCTTGTGTTAGATAATGCAAATATAACCTGTGCTACATCGGCAGCAATCTATGTGAAGAATGCAGATAAAGTATTTATCACAACAGCGGCAGACAGTGAAAATACATTGACAAATGGAGGAGAATACGAAGCGATTGATGATAATAATATCGATGGAGTTATATTTTCCAAAGCAGATCTGACATTAAATGGTCAGGGGACATTGAATATCAAAGCGAATGCAGGTCATGGAATTGTATCAAAAGATGATTTAGTTCTTACCAGCGGAATCTATCAGATCAATGCAGAAAAACATGGGCTGCAGAGCAAAGACTGTCTGAGTATCGCAGATGGAACCTATACGATTGAATGTGGAGAAGATGGATTACACACAGGCGGCAATCTTGATATCGTAAACGGAACATTCCAGATTAAAAGCGGTGATGATGGAATGCATGCAGATGCGGCACTGACTATCTATAATGGTAAGATAGATATTACTGAAAGCTACGAGGGAATCGAAGGTAAGACGATTGATATCATAGATGGAGATATTTCTGTTGTGTCAAGTGATGATGGATTAAATGCAACATCGGGAAGCACGGATACAGCAGATGCTTCTGGAAATAAAACAGTGGGAAGTACGGATGCAGCAGATGCTTCTGGAAATGCAACAGTGGGAAGTACGGATGCAGCAGATGCTTCTGGAAATAAAACATCCATGGAAGGTCAAAAGCCGGCAAACGGACAGACACCGCCGGAGAAACCGGAAGGGGCAGACGGACAGACACCGCCGGAGAAACCGGAAGGGACCGATGGACAAACTATGTCGGAGAAACCAGAAGGGGCAGACAGGAATCCGCAAAGCGAACAGTCGGATACAGCAGATGCTACACAAGATGATGGTCAGAATACAAAACCTGAAATGAAAGAGCCACCGAGTGGAGAAATGGCAGATGGAAATCCAGGCAATGGAGGTCCGGGAAATGGGGACAACCCAATGGGGAATGGTGGTGCTCCTGGGCAGGCAGAAGAAGGAGTATATCTTCGAATTGTAGGAGGAACACTTCATGTGAATGCTTCCGGAGATGGTTTGGATTCCAATGGAAATCTTTATATCACAGGTGGAGAAGTATATGTATCCGGACCTACAAGTGATGGAGACAGTGCAATTGATTATGATGGAAATGCATCGATTACGGGAGGCATACTTGTCGCAGCAGGTTCGTCCGGAATGGCTCAGAATCTAGGGGAAGATTCTACGCAGGGAGTCATGATGATAGGTGTAGATTCAGGAGAAGCAGGAAGCACGATTACATTGGAAGACAGCGAAGGAAATGAATTGGTGTCATGGCAGCCGGATAAGGCATATACTTGTGTGATTATAAGTACACCGGAGATAGAAAAAGGTGGTGCGTATACGTTGAAGACGGGTGATGCAGAGAAGGAAGTTACGATGGAGAGCCTGGTGTATAGTGATGGTGTTGCCGGGGGACTAAGGTAGGAATACAATTTTTGTTGGAATATCTGCGATGACGGATTTTTTAAAATTGAGGATGCGAAATTCCAGCAGGAGTATCTGCAAGGAGTAGAAAAAGCAAGTTGAGGATGCAAAATTTCTACGGGAGTTATCCGCACCTCATAAAAAGGCAAGATGTAGATGCAATTGTACATGCTAAGTGGGGTGAAAAGTATCTGCAAGTTCAAAGAAAAGTAAGTTGCAGATGCTTTGGTCTAAAAAAGAGCATCTGCGGAAGCGAATATCAAGGTATTGCAGATACACCAGTTGCCAAAAGAGTATCTGCGGAAGTGAATATCAAGGTATTGCAGATACATCAGTTGCCAAAAGAGCATCTGCAACGGCGAATAAATCGAGGATATAGATACACCAAAAAGCAAGAAAAGACTATGTAATCCAGCGAATTGGAGTCGGGCTTGCCCGGCGAAGCTGAGCAGGAGTGTATAGTCTTTTTCTTGCTGGGGGTGTATTGAATCAAACAGCAATATTTCGCTTTACAATCCTTTGCGTTCATGTTATTGTAATTACATCTTTCGGAGATTATCTTTTCTCCGAATAGTTCTAAGCCGTAAGGTTCTCATCTCGGGTTTCAAATTCTGAAACATAATCCGATATGAAAATAACTAATGTTGGATGACATTACTTCATTATAATCTCTTTGTCATTGCATTAGTAAATTGAAAACTTTATAATGGAAGGAGACTTTAAATGAAAGAAAACACAAAAGATATCATTCAGTGGCATCCGGCATTTCATGCATCAATTCAAATTGAATTTAAAGATGAAGTTGAAAAACTCACTTTTGATGCGGAACATTTATTAGCCAAAAAGCCGATGCAGGTGGATGAACTAATCATCAAAGTAAACGAAAATGAAGTTATTAACAAAAATATTGGTAAAATTTTCAGAAGATACAATATTATTGAGTACAAAAGCCCAGATGATTACTTAACAATTAATGATTTTTATAAGGTGTATGGATATTGTTGCTTTTATCAATCTGATACCGAAGAAGTTTGTAAAATTCTTCCGGAAGAATTAACGATTACATTTATTTGTAATCATTTTCCACGAAAAATGATTCAACATTTAAGAGAATTTCGAGGATTAGAGATAATCTGTGTAGAACCAGGTATTTATTATATTACCGGAGATCCATTTCCAATACAGTTATTGATAACAAAAGAATTGAATCCAACAGAAAACCGTTGGCTTCAGAGTTTACGAAATGATGTAACAGAACCTGAAGAAATTAAGACACTTCTAAAAGAATATGAGGATAATAAATCTTCAAAATTATATCAGGCGGCAATAGATGTAATTACAAGAGCAAATTGGAACGCTGTAAAGGAGGTTAAGGAAAGTATGTGTGAAGCATTGAAAGAATTAATGGCTGAAGAATTTCAAGAACAGGAAGAACGTGTAACAAAACAAGTAACTGAACAAGTAACGGAACAGGTGACTGAACAAATTATTCAGAATTTATATGAGAGTATCAAAGATATTAATAAACTGTCGTCTCTCTTGAAGATGCCGGTTGAACAAGTAGAGAAGGCACTTAAGAAATAAGTAAATTTTATCTCAGTCGAGAAGACTCCCACCTCTTTCAGGTGGTGAGTAACAGTAAATTTGTCTCAGTGGGAGTCCAATCTCCGACTGAGATAAACGCTCCGCGAGGATGCGCAGTGATTCTGTAAAGAATGTGTCAGCTTACGCTGACCAGAATCACGCGCCAAGTCTCGCGGCTGCTCGACTTGAACTGTCTGTAAAAGTTCCAGGCTATTAGAGGATGTCAATGAAACGGAATGGAGATTAGCATGAAAATCGTATTTTTAGACGTAAAAACAATTGGTGAGGATATTAACTTGTCACAATATGAAACACTGGGAGAAGTTGTCAAGTATGACTTTTCTTCCACAGAAGAAGTGCCGGAGAGGGTGAAGGATGCGGATGTAATTATTCTGAATAAAGTACAGATTAATGAGCAGGCAATTGGTACTGCAAAGAATTTAAAATTAGTTTGCGTCACAGCGACTGGTACGAACAATCTGGATAAGGAATATCTGGAAAAACGAGGAATCGCATGGCGTAACGTGGCGGGATATTCTACAGAGACAGTGACGCAGCATACATTTGCAATGTTGTTTTATTTATTGGAAAAGATGCGTTACTATGATGACTATGTGAAAGAAGAGCATTATGTGAATGATGTACAGTTTACACATTTTGCAGAACATTTTACTGAGATTCATGGAAAAACATGGGGAATTATCGGGCTTGGAAATATTGGAAGAAGAGTAACGGAGATTGCAAGAGCATTTGGTGCACATGTGATTTATTATTCTGCATCGGGAAGTCCGGCACAGGAAGGGTACGAGCAGGTCGACTTAGACACATTGTTATCCACATCGGATATTGTGTCGGTACATGCTCCGCTTAACGAGTATACAGAAGGGCTGATGAACCGGGAAGCATTTGCAAAAATGAAGAAAAATGCGATATTTCTGAATCTTGGAAGGGGTTCGATAGTAGTGGAGCAGGATTTATATGATGCATTAGAAACGGGTGAAATTGCCGCGGCTGGTTTGGATGTGTTGACAAAAGAGCCGATGAGTGTGGATAATCCTCTTAGAAAAATCAAAGACAGTGGAAAACTTTTAATCACGCCGCATATCGCATGGGCGAGCGTCGAGGCAAGAACGAAATTGATGGACATTATATTTGGACAAGTGAAAGAATTCTTTGCATAGAGTTTGAGGAATATAAAAAAGTAGGACATACATTTTATGAGAATGTATATCCTGCTTTTCTTTTTTTAGAAGGCTGTATATCCTGCTTTTTGTTTTTAAGGAAAGCTGTTTATTTTGCTTCAGCCATAACACCAACTTCATTTTCTTTTGCTTTATGTTTATCATACATTGCAAACATACCGGCTAACAGAGTACCGGAGATGGAGTGCCATGTACAAGATACGGCACAGATGATTGCGGACTCAGGAGTAGAAGCAAATTGAGCTGTTGTAGTTGCAAGGTTTGTTGCAAGTCCTGCATTCTGCATACCGACTTCGATAGAAATAGTTCTTTTTTTAGATGTATTCATACCAACAAGTTTTCCGGCTCCGTAGCCAAGTAAATATCCAAGACCGTTATGAAGTAATACAGCGACAAAGATGACAACACCGGACTGGAAGAATTTAGAACCCTGAGAAGAAACAACTCCACCGACTACGCAGGCAAGTCCAAGTACGGCAACACCAGGCATCATTTGCTGAATTTCATGGAACATTTTCTTTTTGCCACAGAGATAATTTAATAAGAAACCAACACCGACAGGGAGAATTACAGTTTCGATGATGGATATGAACATTGGAAGTCCTTTGATGCTGATCTGTGTGCCGCTGGCAAGCAATGAGACCATAAGTGGTGTCATGACTGGGGAAAGCAGTGTAGAAACTGTTGTCATTCCGACAGAAAATGCGACGTCCCCACCGCACAGATAAGACATAATGTTAGAAGATACACCACCAGGGCAGCAGCCAACAAGAATCAAACCAAGTGCGATACCATCAGGCAGATGCAAAGCTTTTGTAAGTGCAAATGCGAGGAATGGCATAATCAGATACTGGGCAAGTGCACCAACGCAGATATCAAATGGGCGCTGCGCCAGAATTTTGAAATCTTCAGTTGTCAGGGTAAGTCCCATGCTAAACATGATGATACCGATGATGATAGACTGACAGGTAAATTTGTTGGATACCGGGTCAGTGAAAAGTTGAAAATTTACCCATCCCATCATAGTCGGGATGAAGAATGTGACAACTGCGATTGCAATGACGACCACAGAAGTATAATCTGATAAAAATTTGCTTGCTTTTTGTAATGTTTTCATTACAAGTACCTCCTAAAATATATTTGTTCACGTTGCGGTTTACAAGAATTGCAAATCGTAACTTGTTCACCAAATCCAGAGGAATGAAAAGATAAAAAAATCCCTTCTCAGACCAAGAATCTGAAAAGGGACGAATAAATCCGCGTTACCACCCTAATTCTGCAAATAAAATCTGCAACACTCTAACGTACTATCATACGCGTTCCCTATAACGGAGGAGACCGGCGAGGTTTACTGATTGTGCTTTCAACCCGCTTCTTAGAGAGGATATCCTTATCTGTTTATTACCTGCTTCCAGCAAACGCAGGCTCTCTGTGAAATAAAATAAGATATGGCATTGTTCTCATCGACGAATTTCGGTGAACTGTATTTGTTTTTACAACTACGCATTATAGACCTCTGAAATGAAATGTCAAGAACAAATTTTGTATAAAACAAAAAACAGAGTATCTTCGTGATTGACTTGAATTGTATTTTTGAGTAGTTTATAATAAATCGAATTCATTTATAGAAACTGGAAAGGAAGATGGAAGATGTTGAAGGGAAAAACAGTGTTATTAGGTGTAACAGGAAGCATTGCAGCATATAAGATTGCATCACTTGCAAGTGCATTGAAGAAGCTTCATGCGGATGTGCATGTATTGATGACACAGAATGCGACGAATTTTATTAATCCGATTACATTTGAGAGTCTTACGGGAAATAAATGTCTGGTGGATACATTTGACCGGAATTTTCAGTTTCAGGTAGAGCATGTTTCAATAGCAAAGAAAGCGGACGTAGTAATGATCGCACCGGCAAGTGCCAATGTTATTGGAAAGCTTGCGCATGGAATTGCAGATGATATGCTGACTACTACGGTGATGGCATGCAAATGTAAGAAATATATTTCACCGGCTATGAATACGAATATGTTTGAGAATCCTATCGTGCAGGATAATTTAAAAACATTGGAGCATTATGGATATGAGGTGATCCAGCCGGCAAGCGGATATTTGGCATGTGGAGATACGGGGGCAGGGAAGATGCCGGAACCGGAGACTCTGCTTGCGTATATTGAAAAAGAGATTGCACGTGAGAAAGATCTGCAAGGCAAGAAGATTCTTGTTACGGCAGGACCGACACAAGAAGCAATTGATCCGGTAAGATACATTACGAATCATTCTTCGGGTAAAATGGGGTATGCAATTGCAAAAGCTGCGATGCTTCGTGGTGCAGAGGTTACGCTGGTAAGTGGACGTACTGCGATTGAAGCTCCGCTTTTTGTAAATGTTGTGCCAATCGTTACGGCAAAAGATATGTTTGAAGCGGTGACGGGAATCAGTAATGAGCAGGATATTATTATCAAAGCTGCGGCTGTTGCGGACTATCGTCCGGCCGTTGTTAGTTCTGAAAAAGTTAAGAAAAAAGAGGGTCAGATGTCTATAGAGTTAGAACGGACAGATGACATTTTGAAATATTTGGGGGAAAATAAAAGAGAAGGACAGTTTTTATGTGGCTTTTCTATGGAAACCCAGAATATGATCAGTAATTCCAGAGCCAAACTTGAAAAGAAGAACCTGGATATGGTTGCAGCCAACAATGTAAAAGAGGCTGGCGCAGGCTTCCAGGGAGATACCAATGTATTGACTCTGATTACGCAGAAGGAGGAAACATCACTTCCGCTTATGAGCAAGGAGGATGCAGCCAATAAACTTCTGGATAAAATTCTTGAATTGACGATTCGCTAAGAAAGTCAGTCACAAGAGAATCGCCCATATGTGCTTCAAGTGATAAGAGGATACAAAGAATGGGCGGCAACTTAATAACACACACCGTATTGCATCCGCACAAAGCGGAGCGGTAACAAGGAGGAAAACATGAACAACAAAACAAAAAAATTCAACACGATGCAACTCGCTACATTGGGACTTATGACAGCAGTTCTTATCATTATGTCCTGTACACCATTGGGTTATCTGAACATTGGACCACTGGCAATCTCATTTAATGTGATTCCGGTTGCGATTTGTGCAATTGTATTAGGACCTACAGGTGGTGCAATTGCCGGACTGATCTTTGGACTGACAAGCTTTGGCCAGTGTATTGGAATCGGTGGAGTCAGCGTAATGGGAGCAATGCTCTTTAGTATCAATCCGGTTCTGGCATTTATCCAGCGTGTAGTTCCACGTCTTTTGGATGGTTTGCTTATCGGATTTATTTATAAAGCAACAAGAAAAAGAACGAATGCATATGTGGCAAGTGCAGTGACAGGATTCTTTTCAGCATTTTTAAATACTTTGTTCTTTATGACATTTTTAGTAGTATTATTTGGAAATACAGAATATGTGCAGGGACTTATGAACGGAAGAAATGTTATTATCGGATGCTGCATGATGGTTGGTGTAAATGCTATCAGTGAGATGGTTGCATCTACAGTTATCACAGGTGCAATAGGAGCAGCACTTTCCAAAGCACGTTTGCTTCCTTCGGAGAAATAGAATTGCTTACTTCAGAGCGTATTGCTGCCTTTGGAAAAATAGAATTGCTCCTTTCAGAGCGTATTGCTGCCTGTCAGAGAAATAGAATTCTTGCCAGAGAAAGTATTTTATGTTAGAATCAGTCTGTAATTGTGTGTATCTGTCCAAGAATAACAGGTACAAGGACGTTTACAAAAGCGGGGTATGAATAATGGAAATGGAACAAGAAGTAACAATTATGAAAGAATTCGAGCAGTTGAAACCATTTCTTTTGAGTGCACAATTAGGAAGCTATGTAGTGCTTCCATTGAAGTACAGAAAGGAAGAGCTTGACCAGGTATGGCTGAAGGCGAACTGTGAGAAACAAGATATTACAACGACGAATCTGACAGAACAGGCAAAGATATTATTTAAAGAAAACGATCCAATGCATGTTGGCGTCTGCTACAAGTTCCTGCGTGAGACATTTATCAAAGAATTGCTAGATAATATAGAAGTAGAGAACGTAATGGGATTTGCCGTTACAGATTTGGATCAGGATAGAATCGAACTTGGAATAAACTGGGAGAAGGATGGATTTGATATTCATTCTGCTTACTTATACGTGTTCGAGACAGGAGTTGCATTCTTATGTATGGGACTTCGTTATAGTCGAATGGATGCGATTGCCCAGATTTGTAATCCGGGAAGTGCAGATACACAGTCTCGATATTTCTATCTGGATAATGAGAAAAAGACACATGAATTTTCGTTGGATGAAAAACTGGATATATTACTGGATACAATTGGTCTGGAAGTATTTCACCGCAGCGGAACATCTGTGTTTTTAGATGCATTTACATATAATCTGGCTATGATCGGAAGAAGATTCCGTGACTTAGATACGATAAGACGAGTAACTTGTAATCAGAATAATATGCTGCCTTTATCTACGGATGTGGATGAAGACATGACAGGTGCGCTGCAGTACCTGTATGCAGCACAGGATAAGATTCATCTGGCATATAACTGGGGAGCATGTGTTTCAGATCAGGCAGTATCCTATGTTATGGCAGACTATAATCTGAACATGGAAGGTCAGATGAAGCAGCATGCAGAGGACAAGCTTCCGGCAGTGATCATTGCACTTTATGAGAAATATACATGCCAGTATCTGACAGAACAGGCAGCTGCGGAAGATATGAAAGCAAAAGAAAAGCAGGAAATCAAGGATATACTGATGCATTTTCAGGCATTCGGTGTAGTGCGTGCTATGAATCTTTCAAGAAATTATGAGATTAAGATTATTTATCAGCATTTGTTAGATATGAATGGAATTGAAGGGTCGATCAATGATCTCGATAAGAAATTGAATTTCTTAAATGAGCAGATAAAAGATATGGCCGAGAAGAAACAAAACCATATGATGGAATTGGTAGTGGGATGCTGCAGCATTTCAATTTTGTCTTCTGTCTTCATGATCATGAATCTTATGGGAATAAGTGCAGCTACACAGTGGATCGTGCTGGGAACAGTGATTGGCGTTGGCGTAGTGGGAGCTTTGGTGACAATGCTTCGTAAGACAAATGTTGTATCAGCATTTTCAGAAAATATGGAGAAACTGTACGATCATTTTGAAGCGGTAAAAGAGAATGTCAATGAGACATTGGCTGAGAGAGCAGAAGCGAAAGAAGAAGCAAGAGCTGCAAAAGAAGCCGCTGAAGAAGAAGCACTGGCTGAACAGGAAGCAGCCGAGAAAGCTGCGCAGGAAGAAGCAGAAAAGAAAGAATCTCAGCAGATCATTCATATAGAGGATAAGACTGCCAAAAAAGATAATGTAGATGATAATATTAAACATGCGTAGATTATAATAAGGCAGAAAGAGGCAATCTTAGGATGGCTGAAAACAAGTAAAGTACGCATTTATAATAGTTCAAGTCGAGCAGCCGCGAGACTTGGCGCGTGATTCTGGTCAGCGTAAGCTGACACATTCTTTACAGAATCACTGCGCATCCTCGCGGAGCGTTTATCTCAGTCGGAGTCTTCTCGACTGAGATAAAAATGATTTATAGATAAATTCAATAAATAAACCCAGACATGTAAAAAAGCTATAAGCACATGTCTGGGTTTTATTGTATTTGAAAGAAAAAAATGATACTTTGGATATAGTTGGATACGAAAGGGGAAGTTATGAATTACGTAGGAATTGATATTGGTTCGACAGCATCAAAAGTCGTAACAAGAGGTGACTGCCAGATGCAGTTTGTATTGCCGACCGGATGGAGCAGCAAAGAGACCTGCAAGATAATCCGGGAACGATTGCAGGAATCGGGAATTGATGTGCTGGCAGATTCTACAAAGGTTGTTGCAACCGGATATGGCAGGGTTGCGGTAGATTTCGCAGATTATGTGATTACAGAAATTACTTGTCATGGAAGAGGCGGAAGGGAAATGGCCGGAGAGAATTGTGGAATCATTGATGTGGGAGGACAAGATACAAAAGTGATTCTGGTAGAACACGGAATGGTAAAAGATTTTTTGATGAATGATAAGTGTTCAGCAGGAACAGGAAAATTTTTGGAAATTATGGCAAATCGTCTGGGAGTGACGCTGCAGGAATTGTTTGAGATGGCGGAATCGGGAACAGTACTTCCAATTAGTTCTCTTTGTACAGTATTTGCCGAGTCGGAAGTGATCAATTACATTGGGGAAGGGCATAAAAGAGAAGATATTGCAGCCGGTGTAGTGGATTCTGTTGCAGCGAAGGTATGTCAGCTGGCACAGAGAAAAGAACTTCCGGATAAAGTGATTTTGACAGGTGGAATCAGCAACAGTACGTATTTTACAAGAATTTTGTCGGAGAAGATAGGACGAACCGTAGAACCAACAGAAGATGGCAGATATGCAGGAGCTCTTGGAGCAGCATTACTGGCAGAAGAAAAAAGCAGAAAAAAACGATAAACAGTGAAAGGATGAACAGAAGATGGAAGTAATTAAAGAATTACCAGAGGTATTTGAGGAGTTTGCAGAACAGAGAAAGAATTCATTTCTTGCAGTAAAACAGTTGAAGGATAAAGGAATCCCGGTTATCGGAGCATATTGTACATATTTCCCAAAAGAAATTGCAATGGCAATGGGAGCAGCTACAGTAGGTTTATGTTCAACATCCGATGAGACAATTCCGGATGCAGAAAAAGATTTACCAAAAAATTTATGTCCGCTGATTAAGTCCAGTTATGGATTTGCAAAGACAGATAAATGTCCATTTTTCTATTTTTCAGATGTAGTTGTCGGAGAGACTACATGTGATGGAAAGAAAAAGATGTATGAATATATGTCTGAATTTAAAGACGTGTTTGTAATGGAGCTCCCGAACTCTCAAAGCGCGGTATCATTGCAGCTTTGGAAGAGTGAGATTGTACGTTTTAAAGAATATCTGGAAGAAAAATTTGGTGTGACAATTACAGAAGAAAAAATTGCAGAGGCTATTAAAGAAGAAAATGAAGTAAGAAAATCTCTGAAAAATTTATATGAAGTGATGAAACACGAGCCGGCACCGATCAAAGGACATGATTTGTTTAAGGTGCTTTATGGAAGTGGATTTAAATTTGACAGAAAAGCAATTCCGGCGGAAGTAAATGCATTGACAGAGAAAATAGAGAAAGAATATGCAGAAGGTAAAATGCTGGAAAGTCGTCCACGTATTCTTGTAACAGGATGTCCAATCGGTGGAGCAACAGAGAAGATTATTACAGCAATTGAGGAAAATGGCGGCGTGGTCGTAGCTTATGAAAACTGTTCCGGAGCAAAATCTATTGATAAGCTGGTAGACGAGGAAAATCCAGATGTATATCAGGCACTGGCAGAAAGATATCTGGCAATCGGCTGTTCCGTTATGACACCAAATCCAAATCGTCTTGAGCTGTTGGAGAGACTGATTAAAGAATATCAGGTTGACGGAGTAGTGGAGATGACATTACAGGCATGTCATACATATAATGTGGAGACATTGGCAATCCGTAAATTTGTAAATGAAAAGATGGGACTTCCATATATCAATGTAGAGACAGATTATAGTCAGGCGGATGTGGGTCAGTTAAATACAAGAATTGCAGCATTTTTAGAGATGCTGTAGGGTGTGGATGCGTTTAGTTCATTAGATGGCTATACGTTCCTTACAAAAAATTGATATAAGAATTCTTGCTCAGACTCCATGAGCGGGAGGCACATAAGAGCGTAAATGTTTGCTAAAAACAAATAAATTTGAACTCAAACTTGCTGCTACGCAGCTTCAAACACGTTCGTTCAAATTTATTAACGCAAAGATTTACGCTCTAAGTGTCTCTAACGCCCATTCCATATTCGCACGAATTTCTTATATCAATTTTTTGGTAAGTCATGTATTGGCTCAGTCTATGAAGTAAATAGGACGTAAAGGATAATTGAAGGAAGATATCTGTGATAATAGATTTTCAAGGATTGAAGATGCAAAGTTTCGGCAAGAGGCATCTGCAAGTCATGGAAAAAGCAAGTAGGAGGCATAATTTTGTTGGGGAGTATCCGCAAGGCATAGAAAGAACAAGTTGTGGATGCATAATTTTGCTGGGGAGTATCTGCAAGTCATGGGAAGAGCAAGTTGTGGATGCACAATTTCAATGAGAAGCATCCTCACGTTATCGAAAATGTGGGATGCAGATGCAAAATTTGCGAAGAGAGTATCCTCAAATCCCAGAAAGGGCAAGATGTAGATGCGATTGTACATGATAGGCAGGCTGAAAAGCATCTGCAAGTTCAAAGAAAAGCAAGTTGCAGATGCGTTGGCCCCAAAAAAGAGCATCTGCAACAGAGAACATCAAGGCAGTGCAGATACATCAGTTGTCAAAAAAGCATCTGCGACAGCAAATAAACCCAGGATGTAGATACATCAGATCCCAGAAAAGCAAATCCCTCATCGCTCCACCTATTTCAATCACGATACACCACAAAGCAAGAAAAAGACTATGCAATCCAG
>OLGY01000379.1_pt1 | contig 32923 bp, 21 predicted proteins | sample 1605951 | NCBI WGS metagenome assembly OLGY01 (sample SAMN03283280) | human gut metagenome | biome: human-associated habitat; material: feces | host: Homo sapiens | place: Peru | collected 2012
ATTTAGCGTTAGCTAAATTTCAATCCCCGACCGACACTCCGCTAAACCATAATTTGCCTCAACAAAAAATCTGAATTTTAAAATTCGGCAGATACCATTGCAAAGCCTCTTCGTAGCTGTATCCGTCATTACAAAGATAATTTATTCCGTTAAGGCTTACACCGTAATATTCCCCGTCGTCGGCATTTGCATAGCTGTCCCAAGGGGAGGCAACAGCGGTAAGGTACGGATATTCGCTGTTCGTTGAAGTTTTGCCGTTGGTAAAATCGCAAAAAGGTATATAAAACGCTTTGCCGTCTGCGCAGAGCGTTTTTTTATATACGGAAGATACGGCGGATTTGATTTTATTGTAATTTTCTTTAACGGAATTTTTTGCTTTGCTTTCGGGCAAACATATGTCAATATCCGACAAATCGTAACTGTCGGGAGATGCATTATAATTCGTATAAAGAATTATTGTCAATGCTTTTAAGGTTTCTTCGCAGTAATTTTCATTGTATTTTGCCGCTACCATACCGCAAAGGTCAGATTCGGTGAGCGGCGATTTTTCTGATTCGGAATTTTCTTTTGCGACAGATTCGGTTGTAGTTTCAACTATGGTTTCTTTTTTTGGCTGCTCGTTTGCGGTAACGGGTTCTGTTGCTTTATCCGCAGTCGAATTTGAAGTGACAGCGGTTTGAGGCGACGAGCACTTAGAGATTATTATGGGCAAAAAAGCCATTGTAAGCAAAAATATTATTATAAATATAACTTTTGTTCTCATAAATTCCTCTCTTTTCGTATAACTTTGCAAAAGTGATTTTTTACTTTAATAATTCTTGACATAAGCGTGTAATTGGCTTAAAATAATATATGTAAAAAATTCGGCTAAAATAACCGTTATATTGTTTGAAGAAACGGAGATAAGTATGAAGATTAAATTATCATGGATTCCATTTATCCCTGCCGCTCTTGCTATGGTTGCGCTTAGACTTTTAAGTGTATTCGGTAATGACGATACAGGAACGATGAGCGGAATGAACGCATTGTTGTTTTCTTATTTAGCAGTTGGAGTTGCACTTGTTCTTTTTGTGCTGTGCATATTTTTTAATATTTTGGACAAAAAAACCGCACCGGTTTATGAGTCAAAACGAAATGTGCCCGCGGGTGTTTTTTCGGTGCTTTCCGCCGCATTTGCGCTTGCATATTCCGTAATGACCATTTTGACAAGAAAAGACAGCGAGTATTTGCTGATGTCCATTATTTGCGCATTCCTTGCAATACTTGCCGCAATCGGACTTGTTTTTATGTCAAGAACTCATTTTACGGGTTTTGCTCCGGTGTCTAATATTGCTTTTCTGTATATTTTCCCGACACTCTGGGCAGTTTCGGAATTGATTTCGTGTTTTCTTGAGGCAACAAAACTTTCAGTATCGGCATCAGATATGTCGCTTTTGTTCTGCTTTATTTTCCTTACCTTAAGTTTGTTCCCACAGGCAATGGTAATTTCAAAAATTCCCGGAAGAAACCCTGTTAAAGCAACATTTATCTATGGCTTGCCGTCAGTAGCTTTCGGACTTTCGTACGGAGCGTTCCTTATAGCACGAGTTATTTTTGACAGTGCAGACGGTATGGCTCTTATTGCAGGTGTAATGTTTATTTCTTTCGCTTTGTATCAGCTTTTCTATATTATTGAGCTTACAAGAGGCGCACTTAAGAAAGATGATGTGCAGATTGTAGATGCTTTTACAGATGATGACGATACAGCCGATAACAGCGGCAAGAGCGATGAACTTGTTTTCTCGGATGAAGAGAAAAAAGACGAGGATTATGCTCAAAACGCTACTGCAGATACCGATGATTTTATTATGGGTTATGAGGCTGACGACGATGTTCCGAATATTTCCGCTTCTAAAGTTATCGGCGATAAAAATTTGGAAGACGATATTACAGGCGGATTTTTCTTTGGCGTAGGTGCTGATGATGACGATGATGATTCGTCACATAGTATTTTGGAAACAAGACGACAGAAGAAAGAAGAAAAACTTATGGGCGAGATTGACAAGTTGCTTGCAGAGCTTGACGAACAGCAGCAGGAACTCAACGACAAGAAATAAGTTTTGAAAATTAATGCTTGACATTTCAATTCGGCGGTGTTAATATTAAGTAAAATAAAGAACTTCGATAAGGACACGGTTTAAAAACCTACTTTTTCAGAGAGCGAAAATGTTTGCTGTGATTTTTCGCATAAGTAATTTTAAGCTACCACCTTTGAGTCTGCACAGGAAATGGTGCGGCGTATGACTGCGTTAAGGTTGTAAAGAGGGCATAGTTATTATGCCAAAGTTGGGTGGAACCACGAAGTATATTCGTCCCGATATTCCTTTTGGAATATCGGGCTTTTTATTTCTTATGATTAAGGAGAATGAATATGATTAATGTTGAATTAAAGGGCGGCACAGTCAAGGAGTTTGAAAGCGGAGTAACTCCTGCTGAAATTGCAAAATCTATCGGTATGGGACTTTATAAGTCTGTATGCTGTGCAAGAGTTGACGGCAATGTTGTCGACCTGCGTACACCTATTACAAAGGATTGCAGAGTAGATCTTCTTACTTTCGATGAGCCTGACGGTAAAAAAGCGTTCTGGCATACTGCATCACACATTCTTGCACAGGCTGTTAAGCGCCTCTATCCAAGTGCCAAGTGCGCTATCGGTCCTGCTGTTGACAACGGTTTTTACTATGATTTTGAAGTTGAAAAGCCGTTTACATCCGAAGACCTTGAGAAAATCAAGGAAGAGATGAAGAAAATCGTTAAGTCGGGTATTGAGATTGAGCGTTTTGAGCTTGCTCCCGACGAGGCGGTAAAAATGCTTGAAGAGATGAACGAGCCTTACAAGGTTGAACTTGCTAAGGAACATTCCGATAACGGCGAACACATCAGCTTTTATAAGCAGGGCGATTTTACAGACCTTTGCGCAGGTCCTCACCTTATGAGCGTTGCACCTATTAAGGCTGTTGAACTTACAAACTGCACAGGCGCATACTGGAGAGGAGACGCTAACAACCATCAGCTTTGCAGAGTTTACGGTGTAGCGTTCCCTAAAGCATCTATGCTTGAGGAACACCTCACAATGCTTGCAGAGGCAAGAAGCCGTGACCATAACAAACTCGGCAGAGAGCTTGAGCTTTTCACAACATCAGATGTAATCGGTCAGGGTCTTCCTATCCTTCTTCCAAAGGGCGCAAGAATCGTTCAGCTTTTACAGAGATTTGTAGAAGACGAGGAACAGCGTCGTGGCTGGTTACTTACAAAAACACCTTTTATGGCTAAGAGCGACCTTTACAAAATCAGCGGTCACTGGGACCACTATATGGACGGTATGTTTGTACTCGGTGATCCTGAAAAAGATGATGAAGTATTTGCACTTCGTCCTATGACTTGCCCGTTCCAGTATCAGGCTTATCTTAATCGTCAGCGTTCATACAGAGATCTTCCGCTCCGCTACAATGAAACTTCAACACTTTTCAGAAATGAAGCAAGCGGCGAAATGCACGGACTTATCAGAGTTCGTCAGTTCACAATTTCCGAAGGTCATCTTATGTGCTTGCCTGAACAGCTTGAGGACGAATTCAGAAACTGTCTTGAGCTTGCTATTTATATGCTTAAAACACTTGGTCTTTATGAAGATGTATCTTACAGATTTTCACAGTGGGATCCTAAGGACAGAGATAAGTATATCGGTACTGCCGAGCAGTGGGACGAAGCACAGGGCATTATGCAGAAAATCCTTGATCACCTTGAGATTCCTTATGCTATCGGTGTTGGCGAGGCAGCATTCTATGGTCCAAAGCTCGACATTCAGATTAAGAATGTTTACGGCAAGGAAGATACTCTTATTACAATTCAGATTGACCAGATGCTCGCTGAAAAGTTCGGTATGGAATATGTAGACAAGGACGGTTCAAAGAAACATCCTTACATTATTCATAGAACATCAATCGGTTGCTACGAAAGAACACTTGCACTTCTTATTGAAAAGTATGCAGGTGCATTCCCGATGTGGCTTGCTCCTGTTCAGGTTAAACTTCTTCCTGTTGCAGACAGACACCTTGACTATGTTTACGAAATCAAAAAGGCTCTTGACGCTTGCGGTATGCGTGTTGAGGTTGACTCAAGAAGTGAAAAGATCGGCTACAAGATTCGTGAGGCTCAGCTTGAGAAAGTTCCTTATATGTTCATTATCGGCGACAAGGATGTAGAGGCTAATACTGTTTCTGTTCGTCACAGAAAAGAGGGCGACCTCGGCGCAATGAAACTTGAGGACTTTATTGCAATGGCTAAGAAAGAAATTGACACAAAGGAAATTAAATAATTCACAATAAGAATTATTTGATTTGTAAATATTATTTAAAAACTACAAAAGTAAGGAAAATAAAAAATATTGCGAAATTTTGAAAAAAGTTTTGAAAAACACTTGCATTTTGCTTATTTTTGTTGTATAATCTATCTGTTATTATGCAGAGTCAGGCAGGTGAGGAAAATGAAAGAGAACATCCATCCAGATTATCAGCAGACAACAATTACATGTGCTTGCGGTAATGTTATTGAAACAGGTTCAACAAAGAAGGACATTCGTGTTGAAGTTTGTTCAAAATGCCACCCATTCTTCACAGGAAAGCAGAAATTGGTTGATACCGGCGGACGCGTTGACAGATTCAAGAAGCGTTTCGGTATGAACAAATAATTTTTTATATCGTAATTGTTGAGGCGGCACTTAGTGCCGCCTTTTTGACTATTATCCCCCAAAAGGCGGTTATTTTTCAATAGTTGGGGTGAATTGTGGTTTAGTAAATTGATTTGCCAATCAATTATAAAAGTTTGGTCAACCTTTTATAAGGTTGTGGGCAAAGCCCACAAATACTTTCCGCTTGATAGCCAAACAGCTTGCTGTTTGGCGGCTTGAACACAACGGCGTTAGCCTTTGTTAGCCTTTAAAAAGGCTTGACCTAAATTTTTAAATTATTTTGCTTAACCCGTGTGTTAAACCACAATTTTATTATTTTTATCCCAGATATTTATAATAGAACCTTAATTAATAACATAAAACGGAGGTGTACTTGTTGGCAAAGGATTACAAAACCGTGCTTGAAAATGCAAGCGATGAATTTGTGGAAAAGCGTTCTCGGTTTATCGGATATTGCAAACCTGTTAAAACGGAGCAGGAGGCAATAGATTTTATTAATGAAAAGCGCAGTGAACATTGGAATGCTACACATAATGTATATGCCTATTCATTGAGAGAGGGCAACATAAAGCGCTACAGCGACGACGGAGAACCCTCAGGTACAGCCGGTATGCCTGTGCTTGATGTTATAGTAAAAAATGAAATTTTTGATGTCGTGGTTGTGGTTACACGATATTTCGGCGGTGTACTCCTTGGTACGGGCGGTCTTGTGCGTGCGTACTCTCACGGTTCAAAAATCGCAGTCGAGGCGGCAAAGCCTGTAATTATGCAGAATTGCCTTGTATGCGAGGCAAGATGCGCTTATAACCAATACGGCAAGGTATCATCTCTGATAATAGGTGTGGGTGCTGCCGTTGACGATACCGTATATGAAAGCGATGTACTTGTAAAATTTCACATTAAACCCGATTTGCTCGGTACGCTGAATAAAAAACTTGCGGACGCAACATCGGGTGAAGTTACGGTTGAACAGAAAGACGAACAGTATTTTGCTGTGCAGATAAATGAATAATACAAAATATTTAAAATTTTTTTGAAATAAAAAAGGAATATTTGCGAAAAAATCGTAAATAGCTAATAGGAAACAGAAAAGGGGGAGTTTTGTGCCTTTTCCGGACAGTTTTTTGCAGGAATTAAAGCTTAGAAGTGATATAACTGAAATTGCTTCGTCATATGTAAATCTTAAGCGCCACGGCAGAAATATGGTTGGATTGTGCCCGTTTCACGGCGAGAAAACTCCGTCTTTCAACATTTACACCGAAAGCGGCTCGTTTTATTGCTTTGGCTGCGGTGCCGGCGGCGATGTTATTACCTTTATAATGAAGATTGAAAATCTTGATTATGTCGAGGCGGTAAAGTTTCTTGCACAAAGGGCAGGTATGGAAATGCCTGAAAATACCTATGATGACAGCCTAAGTAAATTAAGAATGAGAATTTATGAGGCAAACCGTGAGGCGGCGAGGTTTTTTCACGCAACACTGCTTTCACAAAGAGGGCAGAGCGGACTGAATTATCTTAGAGGCAGAGCTTTATCTGACCGTACGATAAGGCATTTCGGACTTGGTTTTGCCGATGACGATTGGAACTCGCTTTGTAATCATCTGAAAAACAAAGGCTTTTCGGAATATGAAATTTACTCCGCAAACCTTGCTTTCAAAAGAAAAAACGGTAACGGAATTTATGACCGCTTTGTAAACAGAGTAATGTTTCCGATTATAGATTTGCGCGGAAATGTTATAGCTTTCGGCGGCAGAATTATGACCGACGAAAAGCCTAAGTATCTCAATACTTCCGATACACCCGTATTTAAAAAGAGCGAAAACTTGTTTTCTCTTAACAATGCCAAAAGCTCGGGTACACGCACACTGATTCTGTGCGAGGGATATATGGATGTTATTGCGCTTAATCAGGCGGGCTTTACGAATGCGGTCGCAACACTCGGCACTGCTCTTACAAATGAGCAGGCAGTCCTTATGAAACGCTATGCCGATGAGGTTATAATTTGTTATGACGCTGACGGAGCAGGTCAAAAAGCTACGGCAAGAGCAATAGACATCTTGCGAAACGCAGGACTGCCGATTAAAATTCTCACTGTGCCGAGCGGTAAAGACCCTGACGAGTTTATCCGTTCAAAAGGCGAAAACGGCCCTGCGGCATTTAAACTTTTAATAGAAAAATGCGGCAACGATATTGAATATCGACTTATGAAATTAAAAGAAAATTACAATCTCAACACAACTGACGGCAAGGTAGCTTTTTTAAACGAAGCTGTAAAAATAGTTGCGACAATTGAAAGCCCGATTGAAAGAGATGTTTTTGCATCGAAACTTTGCGCCGAACTTGAGATTGATAAAAATGCTTTTCTCGAGCAGATTTCAAAGGTCAAAAGGCGGGACAGACGGGAGAATATTAAAAAGGAAACCCGTCAGATACAGGCGGAACTTAACGGTCAGAGTGACAAGATAAACAGAGAGCACTACAAAAAGCCGAGAAGTTCAAGTGCCGAAGAGGCTCTGCTCGTTTATTTAATCAATAATCCCGATTACGCAAACAGCATTTCGGAAAGGGTTACACTCGATAAATTTTCAAATTCGCTTATAAAACGCTATTATGAGTATGTACTTAGCAAAATAAAAAGCGGATATGAGCCGCTTACAAGCGTATCTTCGGATTTTAATTCCGACGAAGTTTCGTATCTTTATAAGCTGATTTCCACCACAATTCCCGCCGCATCCACAAGAGAGGCGGTAGAGGAATATATTAATGTAATTAATGAAGAGAGTAACAAGCTGACTTCGGACAAGCTTGCCGATATGTCGGCAGATGACATTAACGATTACATAATGAAGATGAAACAAAATAAAAAATAGGAATATTTATTTTGTTTTTTAATATATAATCTTTTGTACATTCAGAAAGGAAAATGAGTATGAACGCACCTCAGGACAAAAAATCAGTTGTAAAAGAGCTTTTAGAGCTTGGCAAACAAAAGGGACAGCTTACCAATCAGGATATTCTTGATGCTATCGGTGAGATTGACTTTGACCCCGAACAGCTCGAAAAACTCTATGACAACCTTGAACAGCAGGGTATTGAAATCGTTGAGGATATGGGCGACATCAAGATTGATGATATTGACCTCGGCGATGGCAAGGATTCTGATTTTGTTGCAGACGGTGCTGTCACCGTTGACGATCCTGTAAAAGTATATTTGAAAGAAATCGGCAGAGTACCGCTCCTTTCATCCGAAGAAGAAATTGACCTTGCCATCAGAATTGCCAACGGCGATGTACAGGCAAAACAGCGACTTTCAGAGGCAAACCTTCGTCTTGTTGTAAGCATTGCAAAGCGTTACCTTGGCAGAGGTATGCAGTTTCTCGACCTTATTCAGGAGGGCAACCTCGGTCTTATCAAGGCGGTTGACAAGTTTGATTATACAAAGGGATTTAAGTTCTCAACATATGCCACATGGTGGATCAGACAGGCAATCACAAGAGCCATTGCCGACCAGGCAAGAACAATTCGTATTCCTGTTCATATGGTTGAAACTATCAATAAGGTAAAAAAAGTTCAGAGCCAGCTTTTGCACCAGAACGGTCATGAGCCTACCCCCGATGAAATTGCAGACGAGCTTGACTTGCCTGTTGATAAGGTAAGAGAAATTATGCGTGTGGCTCAAGAACCTGTATCTCTCGAAACACCTATCGGTGAAGAGGAAGACAGCCACCTCGGCGACTTTATTCCGGATGACGGTGCACCCGCACCTGCCGATGCCGCTTCACACACAATGTTAAGAGAACAGCTTTCTGATGTTCTTTCAACTCTTACTCCGAGAGAGGAAAAGGTTTTAAGACTTCGTTTCGGTCTTGAAGATGGCAGAAGCAGAACTCTTGAAGAGGTAGGCAAAGAGTTTAATGTAACCCGTGAGCGTATCCGTCAGATTGAGGCAAAGGCATTAAGAAAGCTAAGACATCCGTCAAGAAGCAGAAAACTTAAGGATTATCTTGATTATTAATTAGGTATTGATTATGGTTACTTTTGAAGAATGTGCTCAAATGCTTGATGAAATTGCAGACTCAATGCCGCAGGAACTTTTCCGTGACCTTAATGCGGGAATGTCGCTTGAACCGCAAGCAAAGTTACATCCGCAAAGCGTGAGGGGAGAGCTGTATATCCTCGGAGAATATGTAAGAAATTCAATAGGCAACTCAATTGTGTTTTACTACGGCAGTATTATGAAGGTGTACGGAAGTTTGTCAAATGACAAGCTGTACACGGAGCTTGAGAAAATAATGCACCACGAAGTAAAGCATCATAACGAACATCTTGCAGGTTGTGATGACCTCGGAATCTGCGATGATGAACAGATAGAATCATATCTTAGAAGTAACGGTATAACCGGATAATACATAAAAGCTGTATCGAATTTATCGGTACAGCTTTTGCTTTTTGTAAAGTGTTGTGATGAGTTATGGTTTGGCAAAAAGTTTGTGTTAAATAATTTGAAAATTCAGGTCAAGTCTTTTTAAATGTTGACCAAATTTTTATAATTGTTTGGTAAGATATTCTTTTAAAAGCTAATTTAATAATATTTACACATTCAATATTTGTCCCGGATAGAGAACATTGGGATTGCCGAGATTGTTTTTATTCATAAGATCCTCTACCGTCATATTGTACATCTTTGCGATATACCAAAGGGATTCTCCCAGTCTTACAATATGTGTGCGTGGCGACTGAGAAGTTCCTGCCGGAATCGCAAGTGTTTCTCCCACATAAATTCTGTTTGCGTCAGCAATGTTGTTGTATCTTAAAATGTCGTTTACCGTAGTTTGAAAAAATTGCGCAATGCCAAACAAAGTATTTCCCGGTCTGACAGTATAGTAAACAATATCCAAATTATTTCCTCCTTTGCTTTTTTTAATATAATATGCTTTTTTTACCGCCGTGCCACTGCTCTGAATATTTTTTGACAGTTACGGCAAAATATATTTGGAGGTAATAAAATGAAAATAACCATTAATTCTGTAGTCGGCAGAGAAATTATTGATTCAAGAGGTAATCCTACCGTAGAGGCTACCGTAGGACTGACAGACGGAACTTTTGCAAATGCGGCAGTACCGTCGGGAGCATCAACAGGTGCTTATGAAGCTGTTGAACTGCGTGATGGCGGTGATAGATTTAACGGCAAGGGAGTAAAAAAAGCAGTTGCAAATATCAGCAAAATTATTTCACCCGAAATTTGCGGTATGTCGCCGTTTGACCAATGTGCAGTCGATAACAAATTATCAGAGCTTGACGGGAGCAAAAACAAGAAAAATCTTGGTGCAAATGCGATACTTGCCGTGTCAGTCGCAGTTGCAAAGGCAGCGGCAAAATCGCTAAGACTTCCGCTTTACCGTTATTTCGGAGGTATTTATTCGGTAAAACTTCCCGTGCCTATGATGAATATTCTCAACGGCGGCGCTCATGCAGCAAATAACATTGATATACAGGAATTTATGATTATGCCTGTAGGAGCGAATACTTTTTCCGACGGTTTGCAGCAATGCTGTGAAATATACCACAGTCTTGGCAAAATTCTTTCACAGAAAGGTATGGCTACTTCTGTTGGCGACGAGGGAGGTTTTGCACCGAATCTTGAGACCGACGAAGAGGCAATTGAGTTGATTATTCAGGCGGTTTGTGATGCGGGATATAATACAGAGAATACTAAGATTGCTATTGATGCGGCGGCATCCGAATGGTTTAACGACGGCGTTTATTACTTGCCAAAAAGAAAATCTGTACTCAAGACAAGTGACCTTATTAATTATTTTGAAAAACTTTGCGACAAATATCCGATATTTTCAATCGAAGACCCTCTTTCGGAATACGATTGGGAGGGTTGGAAAGAAATCACGGATCGCATCGGTAAAAAAGTTCAGCTTGTAGGCGACGATTTATTTGTTACAAATTCAGAAAGACTTTACAAGGGCATTTGTGTCGGCGCAGGTAATTCTATTTTGATAAAAATGAATCAAATCGGAACTCTTACAGAAACTTTTGGGGCGATTGATATGGCACAAAAGGCGGGTTACACAACGGTGATTTCGCATAGAAGCGGTGAAACCGAAGATACTACAATTGCGGATATTGCTGTTGCGGTAAATGCCGGGCAGATAAAAACGGGAGCACCTTGCCGTACTGACCGAGTATGTAAATATAACAGATTATTAAGAATTGAAAGTCTATTTAAAGGTTCGTCCGTATATGGGCTTTAAAATATAATAATTGTCAAAATTTTGTCAATATTAAAAGGTTATTCGATTATTGTACGAATCGAATAACCTTTTTTGTCTTTATTTTGTTATTTGGGACTTTGTTTGAAAAAATGCATAAAAATCTGAGTTGATATGTAGCAAGTTGCACAATAAAAGCGTTTAAAATTCTACATTGTGAATCCTCATATTTAAAATATAATTCTTTAAAAGATATAAAATCACTTGGAAATTATGTTAAAATTATATAAAAGAAAATATAATTATTTATTATGTTCAATACTGTTCGTATATTAAACAGTATGATTTTGGTCAATACTAAAACTGAATATTTTGTTTCTGATGGCGGCTTTTATAAGCAGACAAGAATTCTGAAAGGTATTGCCGCAGAGTCAGGAGGCATTTTTATTGTTATTAAAAAGATTAATTACAGGAGTATTAACGGCAATGATTATGGCAGGTATGTGCGCATCGGCAATCAGTGCGGCGGAAGAAAAGAAAGTTGAAGACAAAAAGGTTAATTATCAGACTTATGCAGCCGAACTTGATAAAACAGCTTATTCGGGCAGTGACCTCGGTGCGGTTTGGTCTGAAGATTCAACTACTTTTAAAGTTTGGGCGCCTAAGGCTGCTACGGTAAAGTTAAATCTTTACGAGCACGGCAGTGACGAAGAGGGCGACGGCGGTTCTATTGCCACAAAAACAATGGAGCTTGACAAAAAAACAGGCGTATGGAGCATAAAAGTAAGCGGTAATCTTGCGGGAAAGTATTATACTTACAGCGTTAAAAACGGCGATACGGTTACCGAAACAGGAGATGTTTATGCAAAAGCCTGCGGTGTAAACGGCAAGCGCAGTATGGTAGTAGACCTTAACAGTACAAATCCGGATGGTTGGGAAAACGATGTTCATGTAACTGTTTCAAATCCTACCGAGGCATCTGTATGGGAAGTTTCCGTTGCCGATTTTTCATCTTCGGAATCAAGCGGCGTATCTAAATCAAACAGAGGTAAATTCCTTGCTTTTACAGAGGAAAGTACAACTGTAAACGGTATTCAGGGCGGTACACCGACATGCGTTGATTACCTTAAAAAACTCGGTGTTAAGTATGTTCAGATTATGCCTTTCTGCGATTTTGGCTCTGTTGACGAATCAAAAGACATTATGTCGCAATACAATTGGGGCTATGACCCTGTAAACTATAACTGTCCCGAGGGTTCGTATTCTACAAATCCTTATGACGGTAATGTTCGTATCAAAGAATGTAAGCAGATGATACAGGCACTTCATAATGCAGGTATCGGCGTAATTATGGATGTTGTTTACAATCATACTTATTCAACGGATTCCGTATTCCAAAATACAGTTCCTAACTATTATTACAGAATGAACGAGGACGGTACATTCTCCAACGGTTCGGGCTGCAGCAACGATACTGCATCCGAACACAAGATGTTCCGCAAGTATATGATTGATTCTGTTACTTATTGGGCAAAGGAATATCATATTGACGGTTTCCGTTTTGACCTTATGGGTCTTCACGATGTTGAAACACTTAATCAGGTAAGAGATGCGCTTGACAAACTCTATGACAACGGCATCGGCAAAAAGATTATTATGTACGGTGAGGCTTGGAATATGCCGACTGCTTGCGATGAAGGCACGGTAATGGCTAATCAGGGTAACCTCAAGCAGCTTAACGACCGTATAGGTGCTTTTGACGATACTATCCGTGATGCAATCAAGGGCAGTACAGGCGGTACAGACGGCGCTTTCGTACAGGAGGCAAGCAAAAAATCTAACCTTAAGATTGGCATATCGGGTCAGTCCGACCGTACTTCGGGTTGGGCAAATGTTCCGTCACAGTGTGTAACATATGCGTCTTGTCATGATAACCTTTGTCTTTATGATAAACTTGTTGATTCGGTTTACGGCAGAGATTCTGAATACAGAAAGCGTTATGAAGATTTGGTGGCAATGAATAAACTTTCAGCCGCTATTGTAATGACATCACAAGGTATTCCGTTTATGCTTGCCGGTGAGGAATTTGCAAGAAGCAAAGACGGTGACGAAAATTCCTATGCGTCAAGCCGTGAAAGAAATATGCTTGATTGGAACAATATCAATGAATACAGCGATATTGTTGAGTATTACAGAGGTTTAATGCAAATCAGAGAAGAATTTGCGGCATTTAAAGATTGCACGGAACAGAGTGCAAATGCAATTAATTATTTAAACGACTTGCCAAAAACAGTTGTAGGTTACAAACTTAACAACAAAGAGCAGGGCAAATGGAATCAAGTTTGCGTTCTCTTTAACGGCGGTGATGAGTCACAGAATGTTAAAGTTGACGGCAAGTGGGTAATCGTTGCGGACAACGAAACAGCAGGATTAAGAAACCTCGGCGAAGTTGACGGCAGTGTAGAGGTTAAAGCTCATTCGGCTGTTGTTATGGCTGATAAGCAGGGCTTTGACAATGCACAGCTTACAATCCGTGAGGGTGCGGTAGTTGTAAATTATTATGACAATAAAACACATGACCTTATTTCTACCCAAACCGTAACAGGCGGTATTGGTAAGGCTTATGACCTTGCTGAAAATGCTTTTACTCTTAACTATGACATAAAGAAAACCGACGGTGACGCAAAAGGGTTCTTTACAGACGGAGTTCTTCACGCTAAGGTTTATGTCGAAAAGTACGATGGCACTTTTTCAACAGTTACTTACCACTTTGTTGATAAAGAGAGCGGTAAAGATTTAGTTGACAGCTATTCAATTAAAAACAGAACAGGGGTTGAGTATTACACTCCCGAAATTCCCGGTATTGAAAATTACAGACTTATACTCGACGAACTTCCGAACAATGCTTCCGGTGTTCTTCCTAACAAAGATTTTGATGTAACCTTTAAATACGAAAAGATTGCGGATGATGACAAGTCAAAGGACGAATGCAGAGTAAATGTAATTTATATGGACGGCAGCGGTAAGGTCGTTGAAAAGACAACTCTTACAGGTGCAGAAGGAGAAGCTTATACGGCAGAAGAAAAAGAATTTGAAGATATGACATTAAGATTTGTTCCGTCAAATGCGAACGGTAATTTTACAAAAACAGAAGTTAATGTAATTTATTCATATTCAAACGACCCTGACCCCCTTAAGTCGGTTATGGTTGTTGTATATATTGCCGCAGGTCTAATTCTTGCAGGATGCGTTGCAAGCACTCTTTATACAAATATTAAAAGGAAAAAGGCTTTTGCCGAGTCTATGGATATAGACGAATGATTTTAGGTAGTTATTCCCACAAGGGATAGATTATAAAAATAAAAGGAGGAAATAAAACTATGAAAAATACAAAGAAATTTGTTTCTGTTGTCCTTGCATTTTGTATGCTTGGTACAACAACAGCAGTTACTTCAATGGCTGCAACAACCGATGCCGAAACAGTATCAGGCAGTTCTGTAGCAGTAGATACAACTGCTACAAAAGCACTCGAAGAACTTGACGCAAATTACAGATATGATGGAGATGACCTCGGTGTTACATACACCAAAGATGCCACAACTTTCAAAGTTTGGTCACCTACAGCAACTGACATTAAGGTAAATATTTTTACAACAGGTTCAGACGATGAAAGGGGAGCAGCTAAGGTAGCCTCCTACACTCTTGAGAAAGAAGACGCCACAGGCGTTTGGGAGATTAATCTTGTAGGCAATTGGAAAGACTACTACTATACCTACACAATCACAGTAGTTAATCCTACAACAGGCAAAACAACAACAAGTGAAACACAGGATGTATACTCAAAGGCAGTCGGTGTAAACGGTAACCGTTCAATGATTGTTGATCTCGACTCTACAGACCCTGACGGTTGGGACAAGGATACTCATGTATTCCAGGATGAGGTTACAGACAGCACTGTTTGGGAACTCCATGTAAAGGATTTTTCATATGACGCTTCTTCAGGTGTATCTGAAAAAAACCGCGGTAAGTACCTTGCATTTACAGAAAACGGCACAACACTTAACGGTGAGGGCAACATTTCTACATGTATTGACTATCTAAAAGAACTTGGTGTTAATACAGTACAGCTCAATCCATTCTATGACTATGCTTCAGTAAACGAGGCAGGCAGCGATGAGCAGTTTAACTGGGGTTATGACCCACAGAACTACAATGTTCCTGAAGGCTCTTATTCTTCAAATCCATATGACGGTAATGTAAGAATTAAGGAATGTAAGGAAATGATTCAGGCACTCCATGATGCAGGCATCAGCGTTGTAATGGATGTTGTTTACAACCATACATATTCAACAGACTCTTGCTTCCAGAAGACTGTTCCTAACTATTATTACAGACTTAAAAGATCAGGCGGTTTCTCAGACGGATCAGGTTGCGGCAATGAGTGTGCAACAGAGCGTGCAATGTACAGAAACTATGTCATTCAGTCTTGCCTCTACTGGGTAAATGAGTACCATGTTGACGGCTTCCGTTATGACCTTATGGGTCTTATGGATGTTGAAACAATGAATCAGATCAGAGATGCTCTTGATCAGGTTGATACTAAGGTTACAATGTGGGGCGAAGCATGGACAGGCGGCGACTCATACCACCCAACAAACACTTGTGACGGTACAAAGTTTATACCGGCTGTTCAGTCAAAAGCAGGCTCACTTAGCGAGAGAATCGGTATCTTCAATGACTCTGTTCGTGACGCTATCAAGGGCAGTGCTATGAGCATTGCAGACATAGGTTTTGTTCAGGGCTCAAAGGGTGCTGCTAAGGGTATTTCTTACGGCTTGTTCGCTAACTCAAATGGTAACTACAAGTGGAAGGCTCAAGCTCCTTCACAGTCAGTTACATATGCTGACTGCCACGACAACGCTACTCTTTACGATCAGCTCGTTGCTTCTACAGTTTCAGGCGACTACGGCAACCGTTACGAAGATATCGTTAAGATGAATAAAATGGCAGGTGCTATTGTAAATACTTCACAGGGTATTTCATTTATGCTTGCAGGTCAGGAAATGGCTCGTACAAAGTACGGCGATACAAACAGCTACAAGTCATCACCGGAGATCAATAAGATTAACTGGAACAACATTGTAGAGTATCAGGATCTTGTATCTTACTACAAGGGTCTTTATGAAATCAGAAAGAACTTTACACCATTCACAGCAATGGATAAGTCATATTCATCAGCTTACACACTTAACCAGTCAATGGGCAGTGCATTCTCTAACCAGGTAGCGTTTACTGTTAAGAATGATCAGCCTGACGAGTGGCAGACAATGGCTGTTATCCACAACTCAGCTAAAAAAGCAGAAGAAGTTAAGCTCAAGGATGAAAGCTGCACAGAGTGGGTAATTATTGCTAACGATAAGACAGCCGGCTTAAAGAACCTCGGTGAGGTTTCGGGTTCAACATTTACAGTACCTGCAATTTCAACAGTAATTGCTGTTGACAAGGCAAGCTTTGACAAGCTCGCTCTTGATGATGGTATGGGTCAGGTAACTGTAAACTATGTTTACGAAAAGACCGGCGAAAACCTCGTAGATTCTGAAGTAATTCAGGGTACAATCGGTACAGGTTATACAACAGCCGAAAACTCAAGCATTAGTAATACATATATATTGAGCAAGGTTGAGGGTCCTGCAACAGGCACTTATTCAGAAACACCGGCAGTTGTAACATACTACTATGATGACTATGTTCCTGAATCATTCAAGAACGCAGACTTTAACAATGACGGTGCTATTGATGTTCGTGATGTAACATTAATGCAGTCTATTATTATAGAGCCTGCAAGTGTAGATGCTGACACATATGCAAAGATAGATGTTAACTACGATACAAAGAAAGATGTAAACGATGTTACAGCTCTTCAGACCTATATTGCCGGTAAGCCGGTATCATCAGGCAGCGTTACAGTAAACCATTTCTACACAGCTGAGGACGGTACAGTTAATAAACTTACTCCTTCAACAGTAATTTCAGGCAGAGCAGGCGATGAATACACAACAACAAGCTACCGTACAATCGGTTATGCTGTTGATTCAACAAAAGCACCTGAAAATGTAAACGGTCACATTCCTTATGGTGTAGATATGAGCGTTGATTACTACTATGTAGCATCAAGCATGGATGTTAAACTCCATGTTAAGCACAATGGTTCACTTACTTGGAATCCGTCACTTTGGCTCTGGGGTTCAGATACAAACGGTGTTGATGCTGACAACTACACAACATCAGGTACATGGCCGGGCGATACACTTACAGAAAAGGATGAAAACGGTTGGTATGTTAAAGACTTCACTTGTACAAAGGCAGGTTCTTACAATATAATTGTTTCTGACAAAGGTACAAATCAGACAATTGACTATAAGGGCTTTATTGACAACGAGCTTTGGATTGTAATCGATGACTCTAATGTAATGGGTGGTACATACCTCACATTCTACACAGAGAATCCGGATAATAACCCAAATGCACCAATCGCAGTTCCGATCGCTTAATCTAAAATAATTCAAGCCGGCCTCGTAAGGGGTCGGCTTTTGCTTTTGGTATATTTTAAATTAGGAACACGCTTTGTTCTGATTTTTGTCAAATAATTATGTTTATTTATAAAAAAGTTTTTGGAAAAATTATGGTTTAGCGGAGTGTCGGTCGGGGATTGAAATTTAGCTAACGCTAAATTATCCTCCCAAAAACAAAAAAGTTTACTCAATTTTTTCAAAAATTGCGGGTTTGGGCAGCGCCCATAAAAATCTTCCGATAGAACAATTTATCAGGCGCAAACAGCGTAGCTGTTTGCGTGCTAAAACCAAGTTTGTTAAAACAGGCGACAGCCACTAAAAAAACCATATTTTATTAATGAAATAACGAATTTCTTTTCTTGTTGCTATCGCATTTAAAGGCTAACGCCGTTGTGTTCAAGCCGCCAAACCGCAAGCTGTTTGGCTATCGTTAGATTGCGTAAACTGAAAGTATTTGTGGGCTTTGCCCACACCCACAACCTTTGAAAAGGTTGACCAAACTTTTATAATTGCTTGTCAAAACAATTTGCTAAACCATAATTTATCCCAACTTTTGATAAAGAACCTTTATAATCACTTAGCAAAGTAGTTTGCTAAAAACTAAAGATAATCAATGTTTCAAAAGATAATCAATGTTTCACTCTTATAATCATAAAAAGCAAATGCACAACGATGAAAACCGTTGTGCATTTTTTAGATAATGGAAGATTTAATTATTATTAAAATTAAAGATTTGTGTAACCTATAAGGCTTAAATCAACCTCTTTGGCAACATCTCTGCCTTCACGAATTGCCCATACTACAAGTGACTGTCCTCTGTGCATATCTCCGGCTGTAAATACATTTTTAACATTTGTTGCGTGAGAGCCTTCTGCGGTTGCCACATTTGTTCTTGCGTTTACTTCAACGCCAAATGCTTTTGTAACATAACTTTCTGAACCTAAGAAACCTGCCGCAATGAGTACAAGCTCAACATCAACAGTGTATTCCGAACCCTCGACTTCTTTCATCATAAGTCTGCCTGTCTTTTCGTCCTTTTCAGGCTTTAACTTAACAAGAACAGCACTCTTAAGGTTGCCTTTGTCATCGGAGATAAATTCTTTTACCGTTGTCTGATAAACTCTTGGGTCATGACCGAATACCTCAATAGCCTCTTCCTGACCGTAGTCTGTTTTACAAACTCTCGGCCACTGCGGCCATGGATTGTCGGCAGTACGCTTGTCGGGTAATTTTGGCATCATCTCAAGCTGGAGAACTGATTTAGCACCGTGACGAATACTTGTTCCGACACAGTCGTTACCTGTATCACCACCGCCGATAACCATAACATTTTTACCTTTAGCGGAAATATAAGTGCCGTCCTTTAAGCCGTTGTCAAGCAATGCTTTAGTAGTTGATTTAAGAAAATCAACAGCAAAGTAAATGCCTTTAGCTTCTCTGCCTTTAACCTTAATATCTCTTGGGTTGGATGCGCCGCAGCAGAGTATAACTCTGTCGTAATCGTCAAGCAATTTTTTAGCTTTTACATCTTTGCCTACATTGACGCCTGTTTTAAATTCAACGCCCTCTTCTTTCATAATAGAAATTTTACGGTCGATAACTTCTTTTTCAAGTTTCATATTCGGAATACCGTACATAAGCAAACCGCCTACACGGTCGGAACGCTCGAATACAGTAACAGAGTGACCTCTCTGGTTGAGCTGGTCAGCGGCGGCAAGTCCCGAAGGACCTGAGCCGATGATTGCAATTTTTTTACCTGTTCTTACCTTTGGAGGATTTGCCTCTGCAAGTCCCTGTTCGTAAGCATTTTCGATAATGCCGTACTCGTTTGCTCTTACGGTAACAGCGTCACCGTTAGCGCCGCAAGTGCAAGCCTTTTCGCAAAGGGCAGGGCAGACACGAGAGGTAAACTCCGGGAAGTTATTTGTAATTTTTAGTCTGTTATATGCCTGTTCCCAACAACCTTTGAAAATAAGGTCATTCCATTCAGGGATAAGATTGTTAAGAGGACAGCCGGAGAATGCATTGCCAATCTGCATACCTGCCTGACAGAACGGAACACCGCACTCCATACATCTTGCGCCCTGCTTTTCCTGATCCTTTTTGCTTAAAGGAGTGTGAAATTCATTGTAATTTTGTATTCTTTCTTTAACTGAAAATGCCTCGGCATCTTCACGATTGTAATCCATAAAACCTGTTGGCTTTCCCATTATTGTGTGCCCTCCTTACTTATTGTTGATAATCTGATAGAATGCTTCAATTTGAGCCTGTTCACTGCTAAGACCTTTTTCTTCCATAGAAGCAATCGCAGACATCATTTCTTTGTAATCGTGAGGAACGATTTTCTTGAACTTTGGAAGATACTCGTCAAAGTTATCAAGAATTTCTTTACCCTTAGTTGAGCCTGTTGCGGCTGTGTGTTCCTCAATGAGGGATTTAAGCTCTATAATATCGTACTTTTCTTTAACTTCGGAGAAGAGTACCATTTCTTTGTTAAGCTTTGTATAAAGATCTCTGTCCTCGTCAAGTACATAAGCTACACCGCCCGACATACCTGCGGCGAAGTTTTTACCTGTTTTACCTATAACTACAACTCTGCCGCCTGTCATATATTCACAGCCGTGGTCGCCTACACCCTCAACAACTGCTACGGCACCGGAGTTTCTTACGCAGAAACGCTCACCTGCAACACCGTTGATAAATGCTTTACCGCTTGTAGCACCGTAGAAAGCAACATTACCGATGATGATATTATTTTCAGCCTTAAAGGTTGAACCCTTTGGAGGATATACAATAAGTTTACCGCCTGACAAACCTTTACCAAAGTAGTCGTTGCTGTCGCCGACAAGCTCAAGTGTAAGTCCCTTTGGAATGAATGCGCCAAAGCTCTGTCCGCCTGAACCGTTACAGATAATTTTAAATGTATCGTCTTCAAGCTTATCGTCAAACGCTTTTGTAATTTCAGAACCGAGAATTGTACCGAATGAACGGTCAGTATTCTTAACATCAACAGTAATTGTCTTGCTCTTACCGTTTGCAAGGTTAGACTTAAATTCCTTTAAGAGTACCTTTTCGTCAAGTGTAGAATCAAGCTTAAAGTCATAAAGATTTTTCTTTTTATATTCAATCTTATTTGAAACAAAGTCAGTGTTGAGAATATTTGAAAGGTCAACTTCGGCTGCCTGACCCTCGATACCGTCTTTTCTCTTGATAAGGTCAATTCTGCCGACAAGCTCATCAATAGTTTTAACACCGAGCTTTGACATATACTCTCTTAACTCCTGCGCAACAAAACGCATAAAGTTCATTACATATTCAGGCTTACCCATAAATCTCTTTCTGAGTTCAGGGTTCTGGGTAGCAACACCAAACGGGCAAGTATCAAGGTTACATACTCTCATCATAGCACAGCCGAGTGTTACAAGTGGGGCAGTGGCAAAACCGTATTCTTCTGCACCGAGAATTGCGGCAATCGCAACATCTCTGCCGTTCATAAGCTTACCGTCTGTTTCAATAACAACCTTGTTTCTAAGGTCATTCATAATAAGTGTCTGATGAGCCTCGGCAAGACCAAGCTCCCATGGCAAACCTGCATTGTAAATTGAACTTCTCGGAGCAGCACCTGTACCGCCGTCATAGCCTGAAATAAGGATAACTCCTGCGCCTGCCTTTGCAACACCTGCTGCAACTGTACCTACACCACATTCAGAAACAAGTTTTACAGAAATTCTTGCGTCTGTGTTAGCATTTTTAAGGTCATAAATAAGCTGTGCAAGGTCTTCAATTGAATAAATATCATGATGAGGAGGAGGGGAAATAAGTGATACACCCGGAGTTGAGTGTCTTGTCTTTGCAATCCAAGGATATACCTTTTTGCCCGGAAGATGTCCGCCCTCGCCCGGCTTAGCACCCTGTGCCATTTTAATCTGAATTTCATCGGCTGATGTAAGATATTTTGAAGTTACACCAAACCTGCCCGACGCTACCTGCTTGATAGCGGAGCAACGGTTGTCGGCTGTGCCCTTTGTAAGGAGTCTTTCAAGACTTTCGCCGCCCTCACCCGAGTTTGATTTACCGTGTAATCTGTTCATTGCAACAGCAAGAGCCTCGTGTGCTTCCTGTGAAATTGAGCCGTATGACATAGCACCTGTTTTAAATCTGCGAACGATAGAATCAACGCTTTCAACTTCATCAATCGGAACAGGAGTTTCGGCATAGTTAAAATCGAAAAGTCCTCTGATATTAACAGGGTCCATTTCCTCTGAAATCATATGCGAATATTTCTTATAAAGCTCATAGTCGCCTGTTCTTGTTGACTGCTGGAGCATATATATTGTTTGCGGATTGTAGAGGTGTTCCTCTTTGCCACTTCTGAATTTATGACTGCCTCTTGATTCAAGCTCAGGATTTGTGCTGAGTCCGAGAGGGTCAAATGCGGAAGTATGAAGTCTGTCAACATTCTTTTCAATATCCTTTAATGTGATACCGCCTATTCTGCTGACTGTGCCTGTAAAGTAGTTATCAATAACATCCTTGCCGATACCGATAGCCTCAAAAATTTGTGAGCCATGGTATGACTGGATTGTTGAAATACCCATTTTAGATGCAATCTTAACTATGCCATGAAGAATAGCATCATTGTAGTCATTAACAGCCGCATAGTAATCCTTGTCGAGAAGGTCATCTGCGATAAGCTCGTGGATAGTTTCCTGCGCAAGGTATGGGTTAATAGCACTTGCGCCGTAACCGAGGAGTGTAGCAAAATGATGTACCTCTCGTGGCTCGCCGCTTTCAAGAATGATAGCGCATGATGTTCTTTTCTTTGTAACAACGAGGTGCTGGTGAACTGCCGAAACCGCAAGCAATGACGGAATAGCAAGGTGGTTTTCGTCAACGCCTCTGTCCGAGAGGATGATGATGTTTGCACCCTCGCTGAAAGCCTTGTCTGTTTCAATAAAAAGTCTGTTGATAGCCTTTTTAAGGCTTGTGTTTTTATAATAAAGAATCGGAACGGTGGCAACCTTGTAGCCGTTGATGTTCATATTCTTGATTTTGAGAATATCTGTTGAAGTAAGGATAGGGTTGTGAATCTTGATTACCTTACAGTTTTCTGGTTTTTCTTCAAGTATGTTGCCGTCCTCACCAATGTAAATTGTAGTTGATGTTACAACTTCCTCACGAATTGCGTCAATAGGTGGGTTTGTAACCTGTGCGAAAAGCTGCTTAAAGTAATTGAAAAGCGGCTGCGGCTCTTTTGAAAGTACAGCAAGCGGACTGTCTGTGCCCATTGCCGAAATCGGCTCGGTTGCATTTTTAGCCATAGGGAGGATAGATGTCATAACCTCTTCGTAGGTATAGCCAAACGCTTTCTGAAGTCGCTGTCTTTCATCGTAAGAGTGTTCCTCAACCTTTACATTCGGAATTTTGAGGTCTTTAAGACGAACAAGGTTGCTGTCGAGCCACTCGCCGTACGGCTGTTTAGATGCGTAGTATTCCTTAAGCTCGTCATCATCAATGAGCTTGCCCTGTACTGTATCAACAAGGAGCATTTTGCCCGGACGGAGTCTTTCCTTTGTAACGATTTTTGCAGGGTCAATAGGAAGTGCGCCAACCTCTGATGAAAGGATAAGGTTGTTATCGTCTGTAATGTAGTATCTTGACGGACGAAGACCGTTTCTGTCAAGAACCGCACCCATAATATCACCGTCAGAGAAAAGAATTGATGCAGGGCCGTCCCATGGTTCCATCATTGTAGCATAGTACTGGTAAAAATCTTTCTTTTTCTGAGAAATTGTGTGGTTTCTGTCCCAAGGCTCAGGAATTGTAATCATAACGGCAAGAGGAAGCTCCATACCGCTCATTACCAAAAATTCAAGTGTGTTGTCGAGCATTGCGGAGTCCGAACCTTCAGTATTTACAACAGGAATAACCTTGTCGAGGTCGCCTTTGAGGTGCTCTGACTTCATTGTTTCCTCACGAGCAAGCATTTTGTCTGCATTGCCCCTGATTGTATTGATTTCACCGTTGTGAACAATCATTCTGTTTGGATGAGCTCTCTGCCAGCTTGGGTTTGTGTTGGTAGAAAATCTTGAGTGAACCATAGCGATTGCCGATTCATAATCAGGATCCTGCAAGTCTGTAAAGAATCTTCTTAACTCGCCTACAAGGAACATACCTTTATATACAATAGTTCTGCTTGAGAGCGAAACTACATATGTATCTTCGTTGCTCTGCTCAAATACTCGTCTTGCAACATAGAGCTTGCGGTCGAAAGGCAATCCTTTTTTAACACCCTTAGGGCGCTTGATAAAGCATTGCATAATATGAGGCATACATTCTACTGCTCGTTTGCCGAGTATATCAGGGTTTGAAGGAACATTTCTCCAGCCGAGAATCTCAAGTCCCTCTTTTTCCGCAATAATTTCAAACATTTTTTTAGCCTGATTTCTTGCAAGCTCGTTTTGAGGGAAGAAGAACATACCTACGGCATAATCTCTCTCTGCAAGCAGCTTAATGCCAAGATCTCTTTCGGCTACTTTTTTGAAAAACTTGTGTGAAATCTGGAGCAAAATACCTACGCCGTCACCTGTTTTGCCTTCGGCGTCCTTACCTGCTCTGTGCTCAAGGGTTTCTACAATAGTAAGAGCATTTGCAACCGTATCGTGAGTTTTGATACCGTTAATGTTTACAACCGCACCTATACCGCAGTTGTCGTGCTCAAACTGAGGAGAGTAAAGTCCCTTAAAGTCTTGTCTGTTTGAGATTTGTTCCAATTTAATTCACCCTTTCCCGCTCAATTCTTCAACATTTGTTCTACACAGCATACTATATAATATAGTATATGGAGTACGATAAATGGATTGAGCTGTTAAATACATTTTATATTTTTGCTAAAACATATTAATTATATGTAAAATGTATGCTTTTAAATATGCTATCGCAAATCAGCACATTTTCAATAACTTTATTATATAGCCTGTTACTATAGTTGTCAATAGAAAAATGCAACTTTTTTATAACAAACTTTCATATTTTACAAGAAACCCGACAAAAAATCAATAAACTAATGTCTAAAAGTAAAATAAGTGCAGGAAAATTACTTAAACTTGCAAAAGCTGAAATATTTTTTGAAAAAAATTTAAAAAAGCTATTGACAAATAACGCAAAAGGGTTTATACTACAGTCAATGACAAACAGCAAGGGCGCTGTGAGCCGAAAGGTTCGCAGCGCCTTTTTGTTTTCTAAAAAATGATTTCATTAAAAACGGATAGGAGAGATTAAAATGGCAAAAGTTCCTGAATTATTTGGCAGTATGGTATTTAACGATCAAATGATGCTTGAGCGTCTTCCTAAGGCTACTTACAAGGCACTTAAGAAAACAATCCAGAATGGTGAGCCTCTCGACGAGAGCGTAGCTAATGTAGTTGCAAGCGCAATGAAAGATTGGGCTATCGAAAAGGGCTGCACACACTATACACACTGGTTCCAGCCAATGACAGGTATCACAGCAGAAAAGCATGACAGCTTTATCACACCGAACGGTGACGGTCAGGTTATCATGGAGTTTTCAGGTAAAGAGCTTGTAAAGGGCGAGCCTGATGCATCTTCTTTCCCAAGCGGCGGTATTCGTGCTACTTTTGAGGCAAGAGGTTATACAACTTGGGACCCGACTTCATATGCTTTTGCTAAGGACGGTACACTTTACATTCCTACAGCATTCTGTTCATACACAGGTGAGGTTCTCGATAAGAAAACACCTCTTCTTCGTTCAATGGAGAGAATCAGCACAGAGGCTTGCAAAGTTCTTAATCTTCTCGGCAAAACAGATGTTACGAGAGTTACAACAACAGTAGGTCCTGAGCAGGAATACTTCCTTATAGATAAAGATGTTTATGACCAGAGAAAAGACCTTATCTACACAGGCAGAACACTCTTTGGTGCAAAAGCTCCTAAAGGACAGGAACTTGACGACCATTACTTCGGTGCAATCAAGACAAGAGTTGCCTCTTTCATGGCAGACCTTGACAACGAGCTTTGGAAACTCGGTATCCTCGCTAAGACAAAGCACAACGAGGTTGCTCCTTCGCAGCACGAGCTTGCTCCTATTTTTACAACTACAAATATCGCAACCGACCACAACGAACTTACAATGGAAGTTATGAAGAAGATTGCTGAAAAGCACGGTCTTGTTTGCCTCCTTCACGAAAAGCCTTTTGCAGGTGTAAACGGTTCAGGTAAGCACAACAACTGGTCAATTTCTACTAATACAGGTGAAAATCTCCTCGATCCGGGCAAAACTCCTGAAACAAATATTCAGTTCCAGCTCTTCCTTGCAGCTATCGTAAAGGCTGTACACGAGTATCAGGATCTTTTAAGAATCTCTGTTGCATCGGCAGGTAACGACCATCGTCTTGGCGCTAACGAAGCACCGCCTGCAATCATTTCAATGTATCTCGGTGATGACCTCGGCGCATTGGTTGACTCAATTATCAACGGTACAGAGTATATAAGCAAGGGCAAGGTTAAGATGTCAACAGGTGTTGATGTTCTTCCTGACTTCAAGAAAGACACATCAGACCGTAACAGAACATCACCGTTTGCTTTCACAGGTAACAAGTTTGAGTTCAGAGCACTCGGTTCGGCTCTCAACATTGCTTGTCCTAACATAATGCTTAACACAATGGTTGCCGAGGAACTTTCAGAGTTCTATGATGAGTTGAAAGACGCATCCGATCTTGACGCAGCGGTTAAGGCTCTCATTAAAAAGACATTTACAGAGCATCAGGCTATTATCTTCAACGGCAACAACTACGCTCCTGAGTGGGTTGAAGAGGCAGAGAAGAGAGGTCTTCTTAACCTCAAGTCACTTCCTGATGCAGTTGAGCATTACATTGATCAGAAGAATATTGACCTCTTTACAAAGAACAAAATTTATTCTGTAGATGAAATTCATGCAAGATATGAGATTGAGCTTGAAAACTATGCTAAGATTATCAATATCGAAGCACTTACAATGATTGATATGGCTAAAAAAGATATGATTCCTGCCGTTACTTCATATGTAAGAGAGCTTACAGATACAGCGCTTGCTAAGAAAGCTCTTTCAGACGCAATCCCAACATCAGTTGAGGAAGACCTCATTACAAGTCTTTCAAACAAACTTGTTTGCTTCAGCAAAAAGACAGCAGAGCTTGAGAACGCTGTTATCGGCGCAAGCGAATATGAGGGCGATGTTCTTGCTTATGCTAAGTATTACAGAGAGAGCGTATTCTCGGTAATGACTGAACTTCGTGCAATCGGCGACGCTATGGAAACAGAAACAGCCGCTGATTACTGGCCATATCCTTCATACGGCGAAATGCTTTACGGTGTATGATCGATTGACTGATTTTTAAATTTTTAATTTGGTGACACAATGGCGTGTAACGAACAGACAAAAACTGTTTGGTACACGCCATTTTTGTTATTTAAAAAAAGGGGAGATCTATATGGCAGAAATGATTTTTGGCAGTACAGGCGTATGGTATATGATAGGCGCCTTGCTCGTATTCTTTATGCAATGTGGTTTTGCGATGGTAGAAACCGGTTTTACAAGAGCGAAAAACGCCGGTAATATCATTATGAAAAACCTGATGGACTTCTGTATCGGTACAGTAGTATTCAGTTTGCTTGGTTTTGGACTTATGATGTCGGAAAACTATATTGCAGGTTTCATCGGCGTTCCTAATCTTACAATGTTTACAGATTGGGCAAGCTTTGATTGGAACTCATTTGTATTCCAGCTTGTATTCTGTGCTACAGCCGCAACAATTGTTTCCGGTTCTATGGCAGAGCGTACAAAGTTCTCTGCATACTGTGTTTACAGTGCAGTAATTTCATTGGTTGTTTATCCTATCGAGGCAGGTTGGGTATGGAACGGCCAGGGTTGGCTTGCACAGCTCGGTTGTATTGACTTTGCAGGTTCAATCGTAATTCATATGGTTGGCGGTATCTCTGCTCTTGTAGGCGCAATCATTCTCGGACCTCGTATCGGTAAGTATGGCAAAAACGGTAAGGTAAACGCTATCCCGGGTCACAGCATCACACTCGGTGCTTTAGGTGTATTCATTCTTTGGTTTGCTTGGTACGGCTTTAACGGTGCTGCTGCAGAAGACGGTTCAAGACTCGGTCAGATCCTTCTTACAACAACAATCGCTCCGGCTGTTGCTACAGTAACATGTATGCTCTTTACTTGGATTAAGAACGGTAAGCCTGATGTTTCAATGTGTCTTAACGCTTCACTTGCAGGTCTTGTTGCAGTAACAGCAGGTTGTGCAGATGTTGATGCTATCGGTTCTGCAATCATCGGTATTGTTTCAGGTATCCTCGTAGTAGTTGCAGTAGAATTTGTTGATATTAAACTCAAGATAGATGACCCGGTCGGTGCATTCTCAGTACATGGCGTAAACGGTATGTGGGGCGGCCTTGCAGTAGGTCTTTTCGCAACAGGCAACGGTCAGGACGGTATCACAGGTCTTTTCTACGGCGGCGGTTTTGCACAGCTCGGTAAGCAGGCTCTCGGTATCCTTTGCGTAGCATCTTGGACAATCGTTTGTATGATTATCGTATTTACAATCATCAAAAAGACAATCGGTCTTCGTGTAACTAAGGAAGAAGAAATGAAGGGCCTTGATATTTGCGAGCACGGTCTTGTAAGCGCATATGCAGACTTTATGCCAATCGGCGTTGGTACAGCTTCACTTGACGAAACATTTGATGTTGAGGGCAATGTTCCTGTAACTAAGGCAGTTCCTGTTCAGCTTGCAGGCAAGTATGATATGGCTACCGACGGTACAAAGATTACTAAGATTGATATTCTCCTTAAGCAGTCAAAACTTGAGGCACTCAAGGAAGAAATGGATAAACTCGGTATTACAGGTATGACAGTATCACAGGTACTCGGTTGCGGCGCTCAAAAGGGTAAGGCAGAGTATTACCGTGGTGTTGCTATTGAAAGTAATCTCCTTCCTAAGATGAAGGTAGAAATCGTAGTTTGCAAAGTTCCTGTAAAGGCTGTTGTAGATGCCGCTGTAAAGGCACTCTATACAGGTCATATCGGTGACGGCAAGATCTTCATTTATGATGTTGAAGATGTTGTAAAAGTAAGAACCGGTGAAACAGGTTACGATGCAATGCAGGATATTGAGTAATCCTATTAAAATTACCTATCCTTTTTAATTCACATAAACCGAGAGGGTCGACACGAGAAATTGTGTCGGCCCTTTTGGCATAACGCACATCAAAACAGCACCGCTTTTTTGAGTTGTCCCCCAAAAGTCAGACTAAGAATCTAACGGTTTGGAGGTCACATCACTTTGTCGGTGCTGTAGTTTTATATTTATAGATTTATAATATATCTCCGCCGATGGATTTTGAAAAGGCTTTATAAATGTCTTTTGCATTGCTTTCGCATAATATCCATAGCTTAATATAAGCAGAAATCGGAGTGACAGTAGGGAGTACCTGAATGCCTAATTTTGAATAAAGTTCTTTGCTTTCGTAAAAAAATCCTGTCTCACTGCCTGTTAAAAATACAGGAATGTTAAATTGTTTGGCTGTATTGCAGAATTTCTCCAAATCTTTGCTTGCGGTATTTACAGTTCCCGAATGATAGCTTTCCATCAATACGGCTTTAATATTTTTATTAAGCTGCGGATAAGCCATTCCCACATACGGTGTAATTTTAAGTACAGGGGAAGTTGATTTGAAAACAGGCATATTCTCAAATTTTATTTCATCTTGCTTTTCTGTATAATTGATATTTTTAATAAAATTGCCGTTAATGATTTCACCGTAGTAAATATTATTAACGCTTTCGATTTTATCCGAATAAGCAAGGTGTTTTTGCAGGCGAGATGCACGGTGAATTTTGGCATGCTCGCCGTTATTTTTGTATGCGACAAATACACCTTTATTATTGCCTGATTTAATGAAATCCACGGCAGCGGAAAAATTCTCGAGTCCGTTTGATTTTTCGCTCTCGAGCGGATAATTTGCAGACACAAGCACAATAGGAGTATTACACAAGCCGAACATATAAGAAAGCACAGCGGAAGTGTATTGCAGTGTATCTGTACCGTGGGTAACAATGATGCCGTCATAATTATTTATATTTTCTTTGACAGAATTATAAAGTAAATTAAAATACTCGCCGTTTAAGTTTTCGCTAAGTACCGTGTAAGGAGAGATCGCATCGAATTCAGCATAACCTCCGTTTTGTTTGTACATTTCGATTAACTTGTAACGGGCGTTTGAATCGGGAGAAATTACACCGTCATTGTAGCAGCTGCCTATAGTTCCGCCTGTAAAAACAACTAAAATTTTCATACAGCACCTCCGATTATTTCTTTTTATATTGTATCATATTTATTCGGAAAAATCAGCCTTTGCTGAAAACAGACTTTTACTTAGCTTTCTTTCCTGTGAAGAGTAAATTCCCGATTTGCCCGACGCTATAAAACTTATCAGACTTGCAAATACAAAATAAGGCACGGCTTCGACGCCGAAAAGCTCAATACCGAGCATAATTGTGGTAATCGGTGTGTTTGCGGCAGAACCGAACACGCAGATTAAGCCAATTGCCGCAAGAAAACTCGGTTCAATGCCGAATAAATTTGCATACCAGCCGCCGAATGACGCCCCTATGTCAAACAACGGAGTTACTTCACCGCCTTGAAATCCTGCTCCGAGTGTGAGCGCTGTCAAAATGAATTTTACGGGCATATCGTACCAATTTGCATTGCCCTCGAATGCGGTTGTTTGCTGCCAAGTGCTAAGTCCTTCATATTTGTTGAGATTTAATAAAATGATTAGCAATGTGACAACAACAGAGCCTGCCAATGCAGAGAGAACGGTATTTTTAAAAATTTTTGCGTATAATAATTTTAAATATTTGACCGCAAGAGCAAATAATTTTCCGAGAAGTCCGAAAAATACAGATGCGGAAACAAATATCAATATAAGTTTAAAATCAAAGTTAGGAACACTTGCAATAGTATGTACTTCGTGTGTTGCACCGAGCAAAAGCGTAACAGCATTTGCCAGATAAGATGATAAAAAGCATGGAATAACAGCACTTGCGGAAAGCTGACCTATGCAGCAAACTTCCATACCGAAGAATGCACCTGCAAGCGGAGTGCCGAATACGGAGCCGAATGCCGAACTTAATCCGCTTAAAATGATAGTTTTTCTGTCCTCTTTTTTAAATCCGAACTTGTCGGCAACATTGCTTGTAAGAGTGCCGCCGATTTGAACGGCAGTGCCCTCTCTGCCTGCCGAGCCGCCAGAAAAGTGTGTCAGCAGTGTAAAGAAGAATGTAAGAACTGCAAGCCTTTTAGGTACTTTTACACCCTCGTTTGCACTCTGAATTATAAGATTGTTGCCTTTTGAGGACTCACCGCCGTATTTCTTATATACAAAAGCGGTAAGCATACCCGAAAGTGGCAAGAACCATATGCAATAAGGAAAAAACTCCCTGAATACTGACGATAATCCGAGCATTTTTAAAAACACGAAAGAAATTACGCCCATAACAACGGCACAGCAAAGAGATGCCGTCAATACCTTGAAATCAACAAACTTTCTTTTCATAATTCACCTCAAAATTTTGTAATAAAAATGGCATAAAAAAAGCCAATGCTCCTGTATAAAACAGAAGTCATCAGCAAAAGCGGTTTCGGAAAAATCCGTGGGAGAACCTCATTCCCATACATATATTATGCATTTATGGATATAGTATATACTGTACCGACAAAAAATGCAAGAGCAAAAAATAAATTTAAAAAATTTAAAAATAGGTGTTGACAAATAGAGGAAGATGTTGTATTATAATTATGCAAAAGGTTAGTGATAACTAACTTAAAGCAAGAATCTTTCCATTATTGTAATTGTGCCTCTATAATTACAGAAATAAATATAAATCAACGCCTGTAAGGGCGTTAATTATGAAATAATAGTTAGTTAAAGCTAACTAAAAGGAGTATTATGTCTGAAGAAATTTTAGTCCGCCACTGCTCACCGACATTGGCGAATATAAAAACAGGAAATTTGGTTAATTGCCGAATTGACAGCGTATATAGGCTGAAAAAAGATATTATCTCCCTCAACTCTGTTCTCAACGCAAAAGGTGTGTCAATCCGTGTACTGTACTGTTCGTCCGAAAGAGCGTTGATTTATGTTTATCGTCCGGAAAAATTAAACGCAGATATGCAAAACGGCAAAAACAAAAAGTTTTTAAATTCAATAGGGTATAGAGGAACTACCAATGATGAGCTTATAAACGAGCTTTCGGCAAGAGTTTATTCTTGCGGCGGATTTCCTCACGAGATAGGATTGTTTTTAGGCTATCCGATTGACGATGTAATAAGTTTTATTGAAAATAAAGGAAAAAACTTTAAATGCTGCGGATGTTGGAAAGTATATCACGATGAAGATAATGCTAAAAAGACATTTGAAAAGTACAAAAAATGTACTAATATATACTGCAAAAAATATTTGCAGGGTTCGTCGCTTAAACGACTTACCGTATAAATTTACAAAGGAGTAATTAATTTATGAGTAAAATAGCAGTAGTGTTCTGGAGTGGAACAGGCAACACAGAGGCAATGGCTGACGCTGTTGCAGAGGGCGCAAAAGGCGCAGGCGCAGAGGTTTCTGTATTTAATGTAACAGATTTTTCTGCAGATAAAGTAGACGAATTTGACGCAATTGCATTCGGTTGCCCGGCAATGGGTGCCGAAACACTCGAGGACAGCGAGTTTGAGCCTGTTTTCAATGAATGTGAACCAAAGCTCAACGGTAAGAAAATTGCCCTCTTCGGCTCATACGGCTGGGGTGACGGCGAATGGATGAGAACATGGGAGGAAACCTGTAATTCGGCAGGCGCAGTTCTCACAGCAGAAAGTGTTATCTGCAATGATGCTCCCGATGACGAAGCCACGGCAAACTGTAATGCACTCGGTGCAGCACTTGCAGGCTGATAAATTAACCAATCCCTTATACATTTCATATTTTTTCTTAAAGACTGCCGCTTGTAATGAGCGGCAGTCTTTAATTGTAAAAAGTTTATTTAAAAGGGTAATTAGGGTTTAACAGAATACTTCGTCAGTCAATTATAAAAGTTTGGTCAATCTTTTCAAAGGTTGTGGGTGTGGGCAAAGCACACAAATACTTTCCGTTTATGCAATCTAACGATAGCTGAACAGCCACACTGTTTGTGCCCGATAAATTGTAATATCGGAAGATATTATGGTTTTGTTCAGAACTGCAAGTCTTTAAAAGACTTGACCTAAATTTTTATTATTTCACTTAATGAACTGACCCCAAAAAGTTAGACAAAGTTATAAAGAAATAATTATGCAAAGCGA
>OLGY01000388.1_pt1 | contig 32366 bp, 34 predicted proteins | sample 1605951 | NCBI WGS metagenome assembly OLGY01 (sample SAMN03283280) | human gut metagenome | biome: human-associated habitat; material: feces | host: Homo sapiens | place: Peru | collected 2012
ATCTGGCAACTGCTGTTGAGCTGTCACCCTGAGAATATCTAACTTCCGGGTCTCTTGTTAATCTTCCTACTAATACTACCTTATTCATATAACTCTCCTTCCTGTACCGAAATTCGGTACATATAAATTAATCTTTCTTGTTACTTCGAAATTTTCACCATTATATCTGTAGATTATTCTTCCTCCATTTCTATGTATTCCAAAGAATCCGAATATTTTTTATTGCATAACCAATTAGTCCACGGACTCTTAGCCAAATATTTCGATAGATATACAGCCGTATTCCAATCATATACTTTCTGAATAATTTCTGCTTTTGAAACATCTTCATACTCACTATCAATTATCTGTAGTTGCCTGGTAATAGACTCGTATTCCATCTGTTTTGCATGAATCTGGCTGTCAACAATTGTATGATTAGTTATGAAAACAAGACCAATCAATGCACCCATGACTATACCTAAAACTAAACTGGTTGAACTTAATACAATCAGTAGCTTATTACACTTATTTGGGTTTCTCCCATCTACAACTGATAACACAATACCAACAATAACCAAACCCATAGCTATATAAGTCAAAATCATCACACTTCTCCTTATCCGTCTCGATTATTTTATATCTAACAATTCATCTCTATCTTGCAGCCATTTCTTTATACCTTCAATTTCTTCATCCATGTTTGGTTTTTGCTCCGGTTTCCAATCAGCTCTCATATCATGCAATTTTTCTTCCCAAGCTTCAATATCGCCATCAATGAATGACATTTCTTCTTCATCATATTCTTCTGGAACTTCTTTCGCTCGTTCCTTATCGTATTCTGCAGATTTGATACAATCTATCATGTCCAGATAGTCTTCCGGTTCATATCCATTACATAGCAGATGACCTAATAGTGTCTCTTCTGGAAACATTCCGAACCAACAACGCTCAAACCATCTCTCTGCACAATCTCTTTCAGCACTTCCGTTAGAATATGTCCCACCCACTAAATCTCCTATAAAATTCTCAAGCAGTTCCCCTACAGTCAACCCATGCTCTCCACATTTTTTGACCAGTCGGTTACAATCTGCATCCGACAATTTCACTGTGATTTGTCTTTCTTTTATGGTTTCAATTTCTTGGTTCTGTTGTTCTCCTACGATTGGCATACTCATGTTTCTTACCTCACTTTCTCATTTATGTACCGAAATTCGGTACGTTAACTCTTATTACAATTGTATCTGATGTGGTGGAGAGGATTTGAACCTCCGACAACACCTGCATAGGTCCTTACACGCTTTTACGATGCTATGCAGGAGTGCTACTACCAGACTGAGCTACCACCACAAAATATGTTTGTTTATCTGGTGACAGAAACCAGTGGATTTCTGCCACCATCAACCACACATACGTGCATATATACGGCAATTGCATCGCATATATGCAGTCCACCTTGTGTCTTTGAGACTACGGACTTCACCAATGGATTCATGCAGCAACTCCGCAAGGTGGGATATATTTCTAATTTTCATCACTTGAATTATGATGCTTATTAATATTCTGATTTGTTGTCAGCAAAAGTCTGATTCCAACAACCAGAGCTGCTCCATATAATCCTATCTGGATTGCTAGACACCATAGGGCATCCGGCAGATTTTCTGCCAGACGACCTAATGCCAATAAAACAATAAATATTACAAAGTTTCTTAATAATCCTTTTATTTTCTTACTCATTTTTCACACTTCCTACCCAAATATTGGTATCATTTCAAGGTTTAGGAGTGAATATCCCTTTTCAATACCAGCTTCCTGCTTATTAATATATGTGATTGTAAATTCAATTGCTTCCGTATCATATCCATCTTTTCCAAATGCATAGATATCAATTAATTCAGCTTCTTGGTAATTATCTTCTTTAACTAATACACATCTCTGTTGACCAGATATTAAACGTTCATAAGTCTCATAAGATACTTCCAGTTCCTTTTTTTTGCGGAATAGCTTTTTCTTAGTTTTTCTTTCTTGAACAGCCACTTGATATGGTGGAATTACTTCTTCTATGAGTTTTACAAAGCGATTCCATGTGATTTCTTTATTGTTGATGATAATTGTTTTCGAAGTACAGTCGATATCTATTGCATCTGTATGTAATCCCCTGCGTGGTTTTCCATAATTTTCTATTAATTTCTTGCATGTTTCCTTCCGATCAGGACTATCTATTTCTTTTATATTAAGCTCATTATATGCCGTTAAAATCTCATTTGATGTAGGCTCCAGCACTTTTTTCTTGTATGCTTTTAATTCCTTATCCGTTTTATGACCTTCCTCCAATGCCTTATTCTGTGTTTCTTCTGGCATACTTGCCAATGTTACAGCTGCGGACTTATCAATCTCCCCTTTTTGAAATTCTTCCATTGCCGTATCTCCTAAATTTTTTGAAATCGTCAGATATTCCCCTACTGTAGATTTGCTGAGATTATATTTTTTTGCAAGGCGGTCTACCATCCGACCACCTTGAATTTCTGGAAATTCTTCCGGATAATTATTGATTAAAAACTGCATCCGCTCCAGCTTATGCATGATTTCATAAGGTGTTTCCTCGTGATGGCAATTACTACTGTATATCTGAAACTCTGCCTGTACATCACTGACATTCTGTTCAAAGCATGGTAGAAACTCAAATTCAGTTTTTCCTCTCTCCTCTACCAGTAGTTTACAAGCTGCATGTCTTTTATGACCTGCAATGATTTTGTATTCGTCTGCATCTAATTTTTTGACCAGTAAATCCTGCAGAACCATTCCATCTGCTTCTATAATGTCAGCAAGCCCCTCTATCTCTTCCTTATCTTTTGCATCACAGTATTGTTTTTCATTTCTCACAAGCTTTGTATAGTGAATCCACTTCGTGATTCTCTTTGGGTGAATCGTCTTTTTTACTTCCTCTTTTAAAAATACATTTGATATCTTAGCCATGATTTTTCTCCTATGCTTCTACCAATTCTTTTGCCAGTTCCAGATAATCTTGTGCTACACAACTGAATCGTCTGTGTTTCAGCACTGGTTTGTACAAATTCAATGCATTATCTACAACTGCAGAACGGCTCACACAAGTATCCATAATCGGGTAATCATGTTTTCCTATTAAATCTGCCATCGTCTCTCGTTGTGCTTTTCCATTTGCCACCATGTTAGCAAAAATCTTCCATTCCATCTGCTCATTAGCAAATTCATTAACAAAATGTTCTACCAGAGCAAGGTTGTCTCTGCAGTAATTATCAAATTTGATTGGTGTCAGCATAATATCTGCAACATGGAAAGCATTTTTTGTTAAGCTGTCAAAAACTGGTCTGGTATCAATGATGCAATAGTCATACTCTTTTTCCAGATTTTCAAATGCATCCTGCAACTGATATTCGCCAGAACAGTTTTCGTTTGCTGAACCTCGGATAATATCAATTCTTTTGTATTTTGTACGATAGACACAATGATTGATTTGTTTCGGATTCTCAAGTACATCCTGCACTGTTTGTCCAGTACAGTTTACTTTTGCGAAAAATCTGGTACTATTACACTGTGGATCTAAATCTATCAACAGTACCTTTTTTCCAAGTGACATCAAACTGTATGCCAGATTAATTGATGTTGTTGTCTTTCCGACTCCGCCTTTTAAGTTTGCAATTGCTATTGTTCTCATGTTTTCTCCTTTTCCGTACCGAATTTCGGTACAATGTATGTGTTGTGTTGATTAGTTTATTTTATATAAAACAGCATTGCTGATTATATTTTTCAATTAGTTAGTGGTATTGTCATTAAAATTGATAATGCTATATATGTAATACTTCCTTGAATTTCAAATCCTTGAATACATTTACTTGCTAATATGATACTTATACTCAAAATCAGGAATGGTGACAGCACTGCTCCTCCTAATATTATCCACGGTTCAATATCAACAGATTTTGTCGTTAACAAGAATATTCTTATTAATAAATATGAAAGTATTTCAGATACAACAAATATGAAGAACATTATTTTCAACAATGCCACTATATCTTTTATGTAAACCAGTTGCGGAAATGCTTTGTTCACACCTAGAAGAATCGCACCTTGAATTAACACGATAAATATTCTTTTCATTTGATTCTTTTCTCCATCTTATACTGTCGTCTTATCACATTATCGATTTTGCATAAAACAGTTTTCACTGTCTATAACATTGTTAAAAATAATCTTCGACGATAACATAGGAAATATCATCTTGAATCTGAAGAATCTTCTGATAATCATGGCACCATCTCCATACATACCTTATTTCCTGCTCAAATGTACATCCATCTGAATGATAATAATCTGAATCGTTTAAATATTCCTCCCACAAGTTTTTAAAATTTTGCTGCATATCAGTAATATCCCTTGTCCACTCTTCAATCATTTCACGACATTCCTGGTCAAACTCTTCCTTTGTTTTATAAGCTGATACACCCTCTCCGTTTTTTATCGTCTGCCATGCATAAGGCTTTCCATCTAATACACTTCTTGTTACTCCCGTCTCAATTTTCTTCTCCTGCATTTCAATTGCCTTTTTTGTATCTTCGATATCGGTCACCATATCGACAACATCGCTTTCTGTATAGTTATCTAATAGATACTGCAAAAAACTGGATTTGTCTCCGCAGGTAAAACATATTTCCCATTTCCATCTCTGTTCTGTCATGTACATTTCCTCCATTTCTTATTTATAACTCTTCCTCAAATTCTATCTCTATTTCTTCATTCTGCTGTGCATCCGGACCCTCTCCATACATATCTGCACATGCTCTGGAATCTGGATGCAGGAACATACACGCTCCTTCCGTTATGCTGCATTCCCATCCATGATATTCATCTGTACTAATTGCCCATTTACAACTCATTTTTTCTCCTTTCGTAAAACCATTGTCTATCATATTCCTAATTGGATTCTAATGTGTCCGGATCAAAATATATGTACGATGTCTCAGCACAGTTTACGCAAACTGTAACTTCTATACGATTTCCATCTACTCTCTTCGAAAATGTATCATAAGAATTTTCATACGCCACACTTACGACCAAGACTCCAATTTTTAATATCCAGCAATCCAAACATGTATCCAGACATTTATATATTCCTTTGTCTGTTCCAACTACTTTTTTACAGAGTTCAGAAGCCATTTTTTTTGTGATTCTTTTATTTTTTTGTTTACTCATTATTGCACTCCTCCATAATATCTGTTAATGACATTTGTTGATACTCTGTTTTTTCCTTTCTTCACTAAAGTAGTTTCCTTTTGAAGATATACATTAATTTGTTTCAATAAAATAATTTGACATGACATCATTTTCCAATGTCGTAACCTTATCCTTTCCTTCATCTCTACAATATACACGAATAGAATATTTGCCCCACAATTTATCCAATGTCACTTTTACCATGTGTTCTTGTTTGTTGAGGAATTTTAACCAATATGTACCATGATACTGTTTGAACTCAATATGAACCATTTTGGGCATTTCGTATCCACAGTAATCCTGCACAAATTTTATAAATTCTCTCTTGCCTATACGATATGTTTTTGCACACTGTATGTCTTGTACTATGTTTTGCATGATCACTTCATTTAACACATCCATTATTGCACTCCTCCATAATATCTGTTAATGACATTTGTTGATACTCTGTTTTTCTTTTGTTTTTTCCTTTCTTCACCAAAGTAGTTTCCTTCTGAAGATGTACAATTTGCTCATTCGTCAAATCACTTTCATATAGCCGTTGTATATCTCTGATTGCCTGCTTACGGGTTTCTTCGAATATTCGATGATTCAAGCCTATATCTTGTTCCACTGTCCTATATAATTCACCTTTCACATAGAGTCGGTCTATAATATCGTGTTCTTCTCCGGTCAGGGTCTGAAAACATAAATACAATCTGTGGATTCCTTCCGCATGTATTGTAAGGACATACATTTCAGCAGCTAACTCTTCTTCCTGCTCATTAATAAGGTTCTGATACTTAAGATATACGTCCGCAAGGTCTTTATGTGTTCCACTCCCTCGCCCTTCCTGTGATAGATCTATCTTGGGATAAGATGCCATTTCAATAGATTGCTGTTGTACTTCATCTATTTTTTTTCGAATATCAATTACTTGTTTATGTATCTGCTGGGTTAGTTCGCTGTGATGTCGAAGTACATCTTTAATTTTTTCACTGTCCATTTTCAAAAAAGTATTTTCATCTGACATCGGAACAACCCTCCCTCCATCTTGTACCGAAATTCGGTACATTATTGCAGCTCATATATGAAACGCCTTGTAATCCAGCAACTAGTTAATGCTGCACTTAATATCACGCTTGCAATTCGTACTCCTGTAAAATGTAATGCTGTACTTACTGATACGTCTGGAGCAGCCAGTACAATTGCGAGATATGCAAGAATCAACATCGCAAGAACTGTTGACTTTCTATTCATTTTAATAAGCTGTTTTTTTATTTTTCTTCTGTTCATAAGAGGTCTCCTTCTCTTTTATTTTTTTCACCCCCTTGACAAACATTACAAATTCAATATAATAAAAAATGTAAGGGGAATTTTTCTATGGTTAAGGAACAATCCCTAAAAGAACACGCTTTGGTCGGGGTGTTCTTTTTTTATTTGTTAACAACTTCTCGTTGCAATTTGTCATAATACTTTGTAAGCTTTTCAATTGGAATACCAGTTGCTTTTCTTACGTCTTCGATGTTAGCTTGTGGATTTATTCTTAAACAAGCACATATTCTGCTTTTATATTCGTTTTCTTTCTTTTTTTTCCTGATTTGTGAATTTACTTTATTAGCTGCTTTTTTTCTTTCTTTCGCTCTTTCTACATCTCTTTGAGCTTCATCTGCAGTATATTCTCCAGAACATCGTTCCATTTCTCTCTGTATAGAACGAACACATTTCTCAAAATGTACTGCCATTTCCGGAATAGTTTTTCCTGCTTTTATCATTTGTTCTAGTTCCACTCTATTTTCATATGTTAAGTGTTTTCCACTAGGATTATATTTAACAGCAGGCTTTCTCTTACTCTCTCCATCCTTCTGAGCTTCATCTGCAGTATATTGTCCGTTAGGGCATCTTTGTAGTTCTCGGTAGACTGTACTATAGTCTTTTCCAATCGCTTCTGCAATCTTTAGCATACTCATTCCAGATTTGTACATTTTTTCTATGTTTTTTCTATCTTCATACGTTATTGTTTTATAAGAACGCATAACATCTAAATACCTCCTTTCCTCTCAACCATGGGGTTTTTGGTATAAAAAAATAAGTGCGTAAGGAACATTTATCTGTTCCTTATGCACTTATTATATAATTTACATATTTTTTTCATATTTCGAACATTTTTTTAATTTTTGCACCTATCAAAGGTAATAATTACATTTTCAAACAAGCTACTTTAACATTTTCTTCCTATAGAATTCAAGACCTTGCTTACTTCGTCCAACGAGTCCTTCACACGCACTACAATTTTATTCCACTTTACATTACAATATAGCTTTTGACTCAACGCCACTTTCCAGGTTCTGCGTTTTTTCTTCATTTTACACATCCCCACAAATGTTGTTACTGCTCACTTTACATTGTGAACAGTAACGTAATCTTTCTATATTATATGTAACAACTATCTTTTTATTTCCTTGTTGCGATCAACTTATTGATTGGCTGGCCTTTTGCTGAAAATTTTGCTTCATACTCTGTCATAATATTGCCTTTATTCATTTCCTCATTGTGATGCAGATCAAATGTATGTGCTAGCAGCTCCCAGCCTTTTGCTTCTTCTATCTGTTCTAAGGAAAAATTAAACAGCTCTGTGTTGTCTGTCTTAAACTCAACTTTTCCATGCTGAACAAGGATTCCTTCATATCTCTTTAAAAATTCTTTCGATGTCAGTCTTCGTTTTGCATGTCTTGCTTTTGGCCATGGATCTGAAAAATTCAGATAAATTTTGTCCACTTCTTCCGGCGCAAATACTTTATCCAATTCTTTTGCATCCATACAAACAAAACGGATATTTTCAAGTTCTCTGTATTCATCTCTGTCAAATTTTTCCACTGCTCTAAGCAGTACACTTGAATAACGTTCGATTCCAATATAGTTTACATCTGGATGAGCCAGAGCCATATTCAGCAGAAATTGGCCTTTTCCCATCCCAATCTCAATATGAATTGGTTTACTGTTCCCAAATACCTTTGCCCACTTTCCTCGTTCTGCCTCTGGCTGATTGATTACCGCATCATGCGCCTCTATCGTACTTTCCGCTCTTGGAATATTTCTAAGTCTCATACTACTTCCTCCCACTATCTAGCATTCATCAGGTCTTTCTTCGTTTGACCTTCCATTTTCCCATCATTTTTATCATTTTTATTTTTAATTTTTTTCATCATATCATAAACCAATCCTACCGGTCAATTTTTGATAATATTTTTTCATTTCCTGTTTTTCTGGTAATTTTGTATAATTTTGTCGTTTGTTTTCCACTGTTTTTATTGTATTTTTTTCAAAAAGGTGTATGATAAAAACATCACAAGTAAAAATCAACAAGGGAGGCTTCTTATGGATTCTATTGTAAAAAAACTATCCGAAATCGAATCGGCAGCTTCTTCCATTGTGGAGCATGCTGAAGCACAAAAGGAAGTTTTGGATAAAGAATATCAGGAAAAGCGACGGCTCTTTGATATTGAATTAGAAAGTCGTACCATGTCCGAGATTCAGAAGATCCGTGATCATCTGGAAACTGATACACAAAATGTTTTGAATGGACAAAGCAGTGATAACAATTCTGCAACCATTGCCTTGCAGAAGGATTATAAAGAAAGGCATTCGCAATATGCACAGGAAATCTTAGCACGTATTACGACCGTGTAAATCACAGGTTTTCACATCATTGTTTACATTTTACTATAAGTAACAACACATTTTCATGCAAACGAGGTGACAAACATGGGAAATTTACTGGCATACAGTGGTATTGTAACTAAGATTCGTGCAATGGAAGCAAGGCTTCTGAATGATAAAAATTTTGAAGAAATTGCCGAGCTTCACAGCGTCCCGGAAATTGTTTCTTATTTAAAGGAGAAATCTTCTTACAGCTTTGTATTAAATGATTTGTCTGACGAGCAGCTTCATCGTGGTAATATCGAGAAAGTTTTGATTGGACAATTATATTATGATTATTCTAAAATCTATCGTTTTTGCGGGCTGGAACAACGAAAATTTCTGGAACTTTATGCTTCCCGCTATGAAGTAGACTTAATCAATTATTGCTTCCGCATTGTGATCAATCATTACTCCGAACCTTTCGATTTAAATTATAAGAAGAATTTCTTCGATAAATATTCTCAGATTTCTATCGATAAACTGATCACATCACGTACAACAGATGAATTGATCGAGAATTTGAAAGATACGGAATATTATGAACCATTGAAGCGATTAAAGGAAAAACCTAACATTACTCTTTTTGATTATGACCTTGCTCTGGATCAATATGCATTTGCCAAGGTCTGGAAAAAACGAAAAAAGGTTTTAAAGAAAAAAGAGCTTGAGATTCTCACTCGAGATTATGGTTCAAAGATTGATCTGTTGAATCTTCAATGGATTTATCGAGCGAAGAAATATTATGAAATGAAACCGGTAGACATTTATGCATTATTAGTACCGATTCATTATAAACTTTCAACCGAACTTGTTAAAGAACTGGTTGAAACGCCTTCTATAGAAGAATTTGATCATATTCTCCGAAAAACTTCTTACTGGAGGCACTATGATTTTAATGAAACACTAACAATTGAACAGATGTATCGTGATTGTCTTTACCATCTTTACACGGTAGACCGACGCAGGAATCCTTATTCTATTGCCACGATTAACACATATCTGTTCTTAAAAGAAGAAGAATTAAGAAAGCTGACAACTGCCATGGAATGTGTACGTTACCATTTATCTCCTGGTGAAACGTTAGCGTATATTGGAGGTAAAACTCTATGATTGTAAAAATGAAATTTATCAACATTTCGGGTCCTCGAAATGATATCGACCGCGTGACCGACACATACCTTTCCAAATATGAAATCCAATTGGAATCGGCATTGTCTGAATTAAAAACAGTCGACAATCTCCGACCATTTGTTGAACTCAATCCATATCGGGATGCACTCAGTATGGCTAATAAATTTGTTGGCTATCTAGACAATCCCGACAAGATCAAACCGGATGCAACTCTTGCGCTGGACGATATGTTTGAACTTGTACGCACTGCAAATGAGGAGTATGAACATTTGCAAGAGAAAAAAGAAAAACAGAAGCAGGCTATTGGAGCTGCCCAGCAGAAACAACAGATTATTTCCCCTTTCCAGCCATTGGACTGCAATCTTCAGGAGGTACTGAATTATCGGTTTATTGCTTACCGTTTTGGAAAACTTCCTATTGAATATTATCATAAAATGCAGAAATATCTGGCTGATGACCTGGATGCTATTTATGTAGAGGGCGAACGTGATGATACTTATGTATACGGAGCTTACTTCGTATCGCCTGGTGAAGCCCCGAAAGCGGATGCTATTTTCCGTTCGCTGCATTTTGAACGAATCACTTTGACAGATGAATACAAAGGAACACCTTCACAGGCATATCGAGCACTTTCACGTGAGATTGATAAAGCACAAAAAGAGATTGAAGCTCTAAATCAACAGATTGCCGATTTCCTTGCAAAACAGGGACCTCAGCTGGTTGCTGCACAAAAACGTCTGCAAGAGCTTTCTAATAACTTTGATGTTCGTAAGATGGCAGCCCGCATGGAAGAAAACAAAGAAGATTATTACATTTTATGCGGATGGATGGCAGAAGACGATGTCGAAAAATTTACAGAAGAAATTAAAAATGATGACAAAGTCTTTGTTGTTGTAGAGGAAGAACGAGATAAATATTTTGGAGAACCGCCAACAAAACTGGAAAATCCAAAATTATTTAAACCTTTTGAAATGTATGTACAGATGTATGGTTTGCCTGCGCATAATGAAATGGATCCTACTATTTTCGTCGCATTGACTTATTCCTTCATCTTTGGTGCAATGTTCGGTGATGTTGGTCAGGGACTTCTCCTCTTGATCGGAGGCGGGCTTTTATATCACTTTAAGAAGATTCCTCTGGCAGGAATTGTATCCTGTGCCGGTTTCTTCTCCACCATTTTTGGATTTTTATTCGGAAGCATTTTCGGATTCGAAGATATCATTCAGCCGCTTTGGTTAAGACCAATTGACCATATGACGACATTACCTTTTATCGGTAAGTTAAATACCGTATTTATTGTCGCTGTTGCTTTTGGTATGGGTGTCATTATATTTGCTATGATTCTCCATATTATAAATGCAGCTCGCAGCCACGACGTAGAAGCTACCTGGTTTGATATCAACGGTGTTGCAGGACTTGTATTCTATGCTTCCATTGTAGCTGTTATCGTTTTATTTATGACAGGCCATAAAACCCCTGCCGGATGGGTTCTTGCCATTATGTTTGGCATCCCTCTTCTTTTAATCTTATTCCGTGAGCCACTCACCAAGAAGATTGAAAAGAAAAGTAACAAAATGGAAGAAAGCAAAGCAATGTTCCTCATTCAGGGATTTTTTGAATTATTTGAAACACTGCTCAGCTACTTCTCCAACACCTTGTCCTTTGTCCGTATCGGTGCTTTCGCTGTCAGTCATGCTGCAATGATGGAAGTTGTACTGATGCTTGCCGGTGTCGAAGAGGGTAATCCAAACTGGATCGTCATTGTACTTGGTAACTTGTTCGTGTGTGGTATGGAGGGATTGATCGTCGGAATCCAGGTTCTTCGTCTGGAATATTATGAAATGTTCAGTCGATTCTACAGTGGTTCCGGACATGCATTTTCACCATATACACAAAAAACTGGATCAAACTCAAAGAAATAAATTATCATTTTATAGGAGGCATTTATTATGACAACTGCAACAAAACTTATTTTTATCGTCGCTCTCGTACTGAGCATCATCATTCCTTTTGGATATTACTTAATCGGAGAAAAAAACAAAAAACGTTATAAACGCACTATCGGTGTCAACGCATTTTTCTTCTTTGGTGCTTTTGCCATCGCATCGATCATGATGCTTGGCGGACCAACTGTACATGCCGCTGATGCAGCTGCTGCTTCTGGTTCACTTGCAACAGGACTTGGATATATCGCAGCCGCTCTTGTTACAGGACTTTCTTGTATCGGTGGCGGTATCGCCGTAGCAAGTGCTGCAAGTGCTGCCCTTGGTGCGATCAGTGAAGATTCCAGCGTACTTGGTAAATCTTTAATTTTCGTAGGTCTTGCAGAAGGTGTTTGTCTGTACGGACTGATTATCTCCTTCATGATTTTAGGAAAGTTGTAAAACACCGCTTGGGCTGCAGGTATTTAATACAGCAGCCGGAATGGAGTATTTTATGAAAATGTATTTAATCAGTGACAACGTCGACACCTATACCGGCATGCGTCTTGCCGGCGTAGATGGTGTTGTTGTCCATGAACGCGACGAACTTCGTGAAGAATTGGAGAAGGTCTTGCTCGACAAAACAATTGGTATCGTCCTCCTGACAGAAAAATTCGGTCAGGAATTTCCAGACATCATTGATCAATTCCGTCTGGAACGAAAAATGCCTCTTTTGATCGAGATTCCTGACCGGCATGGTACGGGACGAAAGAAAGACTTTATCACTTCTTATATCACAGAAGCAATCGGATTAAAATTATAGGGAGGTAGTACCTTGACTTTAGAAGAAAAAATTGCACATTTACAGGCGACCTCCATGGAGGAGGCCCGGGCTCAGGGCAATGAGATTATCGACTCTTACCGGGATGCTCTTGAAAAAGTATTACAGGATCACAAAGTAGAGGCCCAAAGACAATCTGAGATCCGTATTAAAACAGAGACGATCAATGCAAAACAACAGATCAATCAATCTCTTGCCAAAGCGCAGCTCGACTTAAAACGTGAGCAGAGCAAAATCCAGCAGGATCTGAAAGATAAGATTTTTAAAGAAACTCTGGAGCTTGTCCATGATTATATGAAATCAGCAGATTATCCGGATTTCTTGATTCGCTGTATCCGGGATGCTCTTACATTTGCGAACGGCTCTTCTATGACGATTTATATTAACCCGTCAGATGAATCCTTGAAATCCTCTCTTGAGGAAGCTACGGGCACGCAGCTTACGATCAGTACAGAAGATTTTATTGGCGGAGTCCGTTGTGTCATCCGCGACAGAAATATTTTGATCGATCATTCATTTAAAACACAATTACGAGATGAATATGATAAATTCTTATTCTCAGGAGGTGACGGAATTGCTTAATACTGCTACAATCTACGGAATCAATGGTCCCGTCATTTATCTGAAGGGAAATACCGGATTTCGCATGTCCGAGATGGTTTATGTAGGAAAGGAAAAACTTGTCGGAGAAGTAATTGCCCTGACAAAAGATATGACAACTGTCCAGGTGTATGAAGAGACCAGCGGTCTACGTCCCGGCGAGGAAGTCGTTGCCAGCGGAAGTGCTGTATCAGTTACTCTGGCCCCTGGAATCTTAAATAATATTTTTGATGGTATTGAACGTCCTCTGGAAGAAATCGCCAAAAGCGGCGGAGCCTTTATCACTCGCGGTGTCACTGTTGATTCTCTGGACCGTGAAAAGAAATGGGAAGCGCACATCACCGTAAAAGAAGGTGATTTTCTTCGTGGTGGAGATATTATCGCAGAAGTTCCGGAAACGCGTGCCATCGTTCATAAATGCATGGTTCCACCGGAAGTGGAAGGAACCGTTATCCATGTTGTTCCCGACGGAGCTTACACAATTGATGAGACACTTATTACCCTGCAATTAAATGATGGAACTACAAAAGAACTTACTATGACACAACGCTGGCCTATCCGAGTTGCAAGACCAACTCATCATCGTTTTCCGGCTTCTACTCCGCTGATTACAGGACAGAGAATCATTGATACGATGTTCCCAATTGCAAAAGGCGGAACTGCTGCCGTCCCTGGTGGATTTGGTACCGGTAAAACAATGACTCAGCATCAGATTGCTAAATGGTCTAATGCCGACATCATCATCTACATCGGTTGTGGTGAACGAGGTAACGAAATGACGCAGGTTCTGGAAGAATTCAGCCAGTTGGTAGACCCTCGAAGCGGTAACCCTTTGATGGACCGTACCACACTGATTGCCAACACTTCCAACATGCCTGTAGCCGCACGTGAAGCTTCTATTTACACGGGATTGACACTGGCTGAATATTATCGCGATATGGGATATGATGTAGCGATCATGGCCGACTCTACATCTCGTTGGGCCGAAGCTCTCAGAGAGCTTTCCGGACGTCTGGAGGAAATGCCTGCCGAGGAAGGTTTCCCCGCTTATCTTGCATCCCGTCTGTCAGCTTTTTACGAGCGTGCCGGTATGATGCATAACTTAAATGGAACAGATGGTTCTGTTACCATTATTGGTGCAGTATCACCTCAGGGCGGCGATTTCTCCGAACCGGTAACGCAGAATACCAAACGATTTGTCCGCTGCTTCTGGGGACTGGATAAGAGTCTTGCTTATGCGAGACATTTCCCGGCAATCCACTGGCTGACAAGCTACAGCGAATATCTGGGAGATTTATCCCCTTGGTATCAGGATCATGTTTCTCCTAAATTTGTGGACTACCGCAACCGACTGATGGCACTTTTAAATTCAGAGAGCAGTCTTTTGGAGATTGTCAAACTGATTGGTAGTGATGTACTTCCTGATGACCAGAAACTGATTCTTGAAATTGCACGTGTTATCCGTCTTGGATTCCTTCAGCAAAATGCATTCCATAAAGATGATACCTGCGTTTCACTTGAAAAACAGTTTCTTATGATGGATACGATTTTGTATCTTTACAAACAGGCACGAGCTCTTGTAACTATGGGGCATCCAATGTCGGTTCTCAAATCAGAAAATATATTTGACCGCGTTATTGCCATCAAATATGATGTGCCGAATGACCGGCTTGAAATGTTTAAACAGTATCATCGTGATATTGACGCGTTCTATCAACATGTACTGGAAAAGAATGCATAAGGAGGAAACTATACTATGTCAATTGAATATTTAGGCTTAAGCAGTATCAATGGTCCTCTTGTTGCACTGGAGGGCATACAGGACGCTTTTTATGATGAGATTGTAGAATTTGTCGTAGATGGAACAGAACGTAAAATCGGACGTATTATTGAACTTTATGAAGACAAAGCCGTCATTCAGGTTTTTGAAGGTTCCGAAAATATGTCTTTAAAAAATACACATACCAAACTAACCGGTCACCCGATGGAGATTGCATTATCCCCGGATATGCTTGGCCGCACCTTCAATGGTATTGGTCAGCCGATCGATGACCTCGGCCCAATCCATTCTTCATTAAAACGAGATGTCAACGGACTCCCTTTGAATCCGGTAGAACGCGAATATCCACGTAACTATATCCGTACCGGTATTTCTGCGATTGATGGATTAACAACTTTGATCCGTGGTCAGAAGCTTCCGATTTTCTCAGGAAATGGACTTCCACACGACCAGCTTGCCGCACAGATTGTAAAACAGGCTTCTCTGGGAGAAAATTCCGATGAACAGTTTGCGATTGTATTTGCTGCAATGGGTGTTAAGCATGACGTTGCTGATTTCTTTCGCCGCACTTTTGAAGACAGCGGAGTTGCCGACCACGTAGCCATGTTTTTAAATATGGCAAATGATCCGGTAGTGGAGCGTCTGATCACACCGAAGGTTGCGTTGACCGTTGCCGAATATCTTGCATTTGAGCAAAATATGCATATCCTCGTTATCCTTACAGACATGACTTCTTTCGCAGAAGCAATGCGAGAGGTTTCATCGTCAAAAGGAGAAATCCCAAGCCGTAAAGGATTCCCGGGATATTTGTACAGTGAACTGGCAACTATTTATGAACGTGCCGGCATCGTAAAAGGTGTGAATGGTTCTGTTACCCAGCTTCCAATCCTCACAATGCCAAATGATGATATCACACATCCAATTCCTGACCTGACCGGATATATCACTGAAGGGCAGATCGTATTAGAGCGACAATTGCATGGACAATCCATTTATCCGCCAATCAATATTCTTCCATCTCTGTCACGTCTGATGAAAGATGGTATCGGTAAAGGATATACAAGAGAAGATCATCAAGATCTCGCCAATCAGCTCTTCTCTGCTTATGCAAAAGTTGGAGATGCCCGTAACCTGGCCTCTGTTATCGGCGAGGATGAGCTTTCTCCAATCGATAAAAAATATCTGGAATTTGGTAAAGAATTTGAAACCCGTTACATCGGACAAGGCGTAAATGAAAACCGGACAATAGAAGAAACCTTAGATCTCGGTTGGGAACTGCTTGGCAGATTGCCAAAAGAAGAGTTAGACCGTGTAGATACTAAAATTCTGGATAAATACTATCATCCTATGCAGACTGAGGAAGAATAGCTTTTCATCTTTAACATCAATGCACTATCAATTTTTCAGATGAAAGGAGGGATTTCATGGATCCTCGTACATTTCCCACAAAAGGAAATCTGATGCTTGCCAAAAATTCTTTGGCATTGGCACAGCAAGGCTACGATCTGATGGACAAAAAACGAAACATCCTGATCCGGGAGCTGATGGATCTTATCGACGAAGCCCGCGATATTCAGGACGAGATTGATTCGACCTTTACCTATGCATACCAATGTCTGCAGCGTGCAAATATCGAACATGGAATTAACCTGGTTTCCCAGCTTGCATATACAGTTCCAATCGAAAATTCTATTGTGATACAGACTCGAAGTATTATGGGTACGGAGATTCCCCATGTAAAATATACTCCCGCCAATGTTATGCCAACCTATTCATTTAGCACAACTAGGGAGTCCATCGACCTTGCCACAAAGGCGTTTCAGAAGGTAAAAGATTTGACCGTTAAATTATCTATGGTCGAAAATGCAGCTTATCGTCTTGCAACAAACATAAAGAAGACACAGAAGCGCGCAAATGCACTTCAAAATATTACAATTCCGATGTATACAAATCTTGTTTATACGATTAGTAATGCATTGGAAGAAAAAGAACGTGAAGAATTCACACGTCTAAAAGTTATCAAACGCATGAAAGAAAAGAAGGGTTAGAGCACTTGCTCCACCCTTCTTTTCTTATTGGTTTTTCAAATCATCTGCTATTTTCTTTTCTTTCTTGGCTTTCCATGAGTCTTTTTCGTTGTTCTTATGTTTCCGTCAAACTCAAACACTGCCACTCCATATCCGGCTAATGGGTATGCGAATGAATAATCCTGTCCATCGCATTCCTGTTTCGTTGCGCGGACTACAGAACCTATTTTTCTGTCCTGTCCACCATATCTCTGATCTTCACTATCCAAGATTAATTTATACTGACATCCTCTTGGTACTCCGACACGATAATCCGGACGTTCTACCGGAGTAAAGTTACATATGAATAATAAGCTCTTCTTTCTATCCTTTGAATATCTTACAAAACTGAAAATGCTTCTGAATACATCGTCTTTGTTAATCCACTGGAAGCCACTTGGCTGCGTATCCAATTCATACAATGCTTTCTGGTCTTTATACAAATGAAGTAAATCCTGTACCCAGTTCTGAATATGCTGATGTGGTTCTTCTGCCAGCAGATACCAGTCTAATTCACGTTCTTCACTCCACTCACGAAGCTGTGCAAACTCCTGTCCCATAAACAATAACTTCTTACCAGGATGCCCTGCCATAAATGCATAAGCCACTTTCAGATTGCGGAACTTGTCCAATCCTTCTCCCGGCATCTTATTCAACATAGAGCATTTCAAATGAACAACTTCATCATGAGACAATACGAGAATATAGTCTTCACTATAAGCATATTCCATTGAGAATGTCATCATATAATGTGCATTTTTTCGGAACAGCGGATCCAGTTTCATATATTCTGTAAAATCATGCATCCAGCCCATATTCCATTTTAAGCTAAATCCAAGACCATCCTCCTCCGGATCTCCTGTCACCTTCGGCCATGCAGTAGACTCTTCTGCAATCATTACACTGCCATGATTTCTGCCAAGTACAACCGAATTCAGATGTTTAAAGAACTGAATTGCTTCCAGATTCTCATTACCTCCGAATTTATTCGGTATCCACTGTCCAGCTTCTTTTCCATAATCCAAGTACAACATAGATGCTACTGCATCTACACGTAATCCATCTACATGGAAATGCTCTATCCAGAACAATGCACTTCCAATCAAGAAGTTCTGTACTTCTGGTTTTTCATAATCGAAAATCTTTGTTCCCCAGTCAGGATGTTCTCCCTTTCTTGGGTCTGCATATTCAAACAATGCCTGTCCGTCAAACTCAGCCAGTCCATGTGCATCTTTTGGAAAATGCGCCGGTACCCAGTCAAGAATAACACCAATATCATTCTTGTGCAGATAATCAATCATATACGCAAAATCTTCCGGCGTTCCATAACGAGAAGTCGGTGCATAATATCCTGTTACCTGGTATCCCCAGGAGCCATCATATGGATACTCTGAAATTCCCATCAGCTCGACGTGTGTATATCCCATATCCTTTACATATTCCGTGATTCTCTCTGCAAATTCACGATATGTATAGAATCCTTCATCTTCTCTTCCCGGATGTCTCATCCAAGAACCCATATGCACTTCATAAATAGACATTGGGTTTGTTTTTTCATCCCACTTTTCCCGTTTCTTCATCCATGAAGAATCACTCCATTTCAAATTTGAAATATCTGTGATCCTAGATGCATTCCCCGGTCTGAGTTCTGCATAATTTGCAAATGGATCTGCCTTATCAATTTTTACCCCATTCTGTGTCTCAATACAGAATTTGTACAACTGTCCTTCTTTTGCATCTGGTACAAATTTTGTATAAATTCCCATTGGATCATGACGCTGCATCATGTCAGCATTCAAATCCCACTCATTAAATTCTCCAATTACAGACACGCTCTTTGCATGTGGTGCCCACACTGCAAAGTACACACCCTTGACTCCATCTACTGTAACCAGATGTGCACCCATCTTTTTATATAATTCATAGTGTGTTCCATTTCCAAACAAATATTGGTCCAACTCCCCAATTTCGTATGGCTGAACTGTCTTTTCCTCTGTCATATTGTTTGCCATAAAGCCACCTCGCAACTCGTATTTTATATAATCTTATTATACTTGATATGATAGAAAAATAAAAGAGAAAAGCGTGTCGAATCAAGAGTTTTGGCGTGTTTTTTCTAAAATTTTTAACATTTTTCTTTAATTGTTTTTACTATAAAGATACTTGATTTTATAACTAAAAGACAATGTCAGATAAAGCAAAAAAACTCTCTGATAAAAGCTCAAAAAAAGATGTTGTCTCATCACTTTTACAGTGATAAAACAACATCTTTTATATTGCTCTTATGTTAGATATGGAAATCTTTTTCTGTCAGCAGAATTCTATCTGCGTCATCTGTACCTTTTCCAAATACACGTTTTACAAGTTTTCTTGCAGAAGCCTTCTTTGAATGCTCCATTGCCTCATCCATAATTTCTTTTACTTCAGCAACTGTCACAAAGTGATCTTCTCTTTGCAATGCATCTATACGGCTATATAAAGCAAGCAGTCCCATCTCATCAATACGATAACCATTTTCCTGTGCATAAGTCTGACCAAATGTTACCAACTCATCATTAATAAAAATCGGTACTTCCAGGCGGCTTGTAAATTTCTTTCGGAACTCACGGTTAGAAGACAACAATCTATCCAATGGTTTTCTCTGATCTTCTAATACGATAAGAAGTTCTCCTGTATCCTGTTCCATAACTTTATTTAATTTTGCAACTGTTCTTTCATTAAGCTTACCTGCTTTTTCAATAATCAGTGCTCCACCATATAACTTACGGAAAATCTCTCCGATTTTCTTCTTATTCAACGATTCTCCGGTTACAATAGCAACCTTACCCTGATGAATATTTCTCTGTCTCTGAATTGCCTTTACAACATCTACTGCCAGAACAGTTTTACCATTTCCCTTGTTACCAATGATCAACAAATTTCCTGTTCTTGACGTTCCACGTCTATTTGTACAATTCTTATCCTGTTCCAGAACATCTACTAACTGCTCACTCATTCCTCGAACTGGAACAAAGTAAGAGAATAATCTCTTCTGATCTGCTGTTAATTCTGTTTTTTTCTTTCCTGATTCTGAAAGTAACTCATGTCTGTTATGAACAAGGAATCCTGTGTCAGAAATAGATAATGCATTAGAAATCTCATCCAATGGAAGCGGTGCTGTCTTACCTGTAGCAATTAATTTTGCTGTTTCTTTTCTACTAAGCGGTGCTGTCTTAGAAAGGAAATTAACACCAGTATCATCATCTTCATCTTCAATCAAGCGATCGTCATATTCATCATTTGAAGACTGCGGACGGAATTCTGCTTCGAATTGTGCTGCTGCATCAGCTGCACAATATTCTTCATCATCCTCGTATTCATAAGCACCATCATACTCATCTTCGTATTCTTCTTCCGGATATTCTTCATCCTCGTACTCGTCTTCGTATTCTTCTTCCGGATACTCTTCGTCCTCATACTCGTCTTCGTATTCCTCTTCCGGATATTCTTCATCCTCGTACTCGTCTTCGTATTCCTCTTCTGGATATTCTTCATCCTCGTACTCGTCTTCGTATTCCTCTTCCGGATATTCGTCGTCCTCGTACTCGTCTTCGTATTCCTCTTCCGGATACTCTTCATCCTCGTACTCGTCTTCGTATTCCTCTTCCGGATACTCTTCGTCCTCGTACTCGTCTTCGTATTCCTCTTCCGGATATTCTTCGTCCTCGTACTCGTCTTCGTATTCCTCTTCCGGATATTCTTCATCCTCATACTCTGGCGAATCAATTTCTGTTTCCTGTTCAAAAGCCTCTTCTTCCAAAGCAATTGCATCAACCTCGTCCGAAATATCATCTTCCATATCCGGATAAAGATCTCCAAGCTCGTCTGAATAATCTTCTTCTGCTTCAAACGATGCAAAACGATCATCCATAATTCTTTCAAATTCCTGAGTATAACCACCCTGTGGTTGAACAGCTTCCAGACTTTCTTCTTCCTCTACTGGAAGTTCATCAGCATATTCGTCTTCATACTCATCTTCATATTCATCTGAGTCATCTACCCTTAACATGTCCATTTCCTGTTCCATGTTATCTTCTGGCATACGCTCCTGTATTTTGGAAGCAGATGTGCTGCTTTCTGACATTGGTTCTTCATCTTCTCTTGGAATTACACCTTCAATCTCGTCTATCAGACGTTGTATGTCTGGCGGTAAGATTGGCTCTCCTGTCTTTCTTTCTACGCTCATTGTTTCCTCTTTCTCAGGCTCTGCCTGCTTGATATCCTTCACAGACTCAGCTTCATTCAATACTTCATCTATTTCTTCTACTGATTCCGCTTTATTATCCGAATTTTCTTCAACTGCATCTACGATTTCATCATCTGACCATTCTTCTGCCGAATCTAAATTCAAAATATCTTCTTCTGATATTTCCTCTGTTTCTTCGGCTTCTGGTTCTTCTTCAATGACTTCTTCGGCTTCCGGCTCTTCTTCGATGATTTCTTCGACTTCCGGTTCGATAATCTCCTCGGCTTCCGGCTCTTCCTCGATGATTTCTTCAGCTTCTGGTTCGATAATCTCCTCAGCTTCCGGCTCTTCTTCGATGATTTCTTCAGCTTCCGGCTCCTCTTCGATGATTTCTTCAGCTTCCGGCTCCTCTTCGATGATTTCTTCAACTTCCGGTTCAATAACTTCCTCTGCTTCTGCTTCTTCAAATTCTTCCGCTTCTGCCAAAGCATCTTCTTCATCCCATGCAGCAAACAATTCTTCCAAACTCATTCTTGCTGTCACTTGATTATCCAGCTGATCTTCTTCCTCATCTTCCGGTTCAATATATTTTGCCTCAAGAACCTGTTCTACTTCGAAAATTTCATCCTCATCTATCGTTTCTTCCTCGACATATTCTGGCTCAATAACTTCCTCTGCTTCTGGCTCTTCCTCGATGATTTCTTCCTCTTCCGGTTCGATAATCTCCTCGGCTTCCGGCTCTTCCTCGATGATTTCTTCCTCTTCCGGTTCAATAACCTCTTCGGCTTCCGGCTCTTCCTCGATGATTTCTTCCTCTTCCGGTTCGATAATCTCTTCTGCTTCCGGCTCTTCCTCAATAGTTTCCTCAGTTCCACCATACATAGCTATTATCTCTTCCGGCGACATCTCTACTGTATCATCCAGATTCATTGGCAATGTATCATCTAGATTTACTGTTGTTTCAGGTTTAGATTTTAGTTTTTTCATACTAAGCTCTTCCAAATCTGAATCAACCTTGACATCTTTCACTGCTTCCAGCGCTTTTCTCTGTGCTCGCTTCTGTTCTACCTTCTGCACCAGACTTAAATCTACAACATCTTCGATGTCTTCAATTGCATCATTCAAATCTGACAAATCTTCTTCTTTTTTCTCAGCTTCTTCGTCTGAATTTTCTTTAGAAGTATCATCTGAGCCACCAATGTGTAATAAAGCCTTCAATGCCTCATCTAAACGCATTGTATTACCGATTTTTTTCTTCTCTGATTGTTTTTTCTCAACTTCCTGTTCCGTTTCTACTTCAACGGAATCTTCTTTTTGATCAAGCGCTTCTTCTTTCTGTTCCTTTACTTCTTCGGAAGATTCTGTTCTTTCTGCAATTTCTTCCGACTCTTGTTCTTCTTTTTCTACTGGCGTCTCTTGCTCCGCAGTCTCTGTCTCTGCTGCTTTTCTTATCGCCTCTGTCAATGAATCAATTGAAGTAGGCTCAAAAGAATCTGCTTCTCCTAAAATCTCAGCTTTCGCTTTTGCACGGACCTCTGCTTTTACAACATCCTCATCTACAAATTTGTTCGCTAAAGTTTCTTCAACTATCGGAATCTTAATATCCGGTTCACTCTCTGCTGATTTATCTGATTCTGCCTTATCCTCTGTCTTAGCTGCATCTTCCTCCGTCTGCTCTTGTGTTGAAGTAACAGATTTCGCTGCCACCTTAACGCCATTCTCATCTACATTATTTAAATTAGGCAATTCTTCTGTAGTAGTTCCTGGCTTTTCATATCTTCTATTATACTTTTCCTGCTGTGATGGTGTCAGCGGTTTATAACGCATCTTCAGTTCCATTGCCTGATATACATATTTTCCTTCACTGAACCATAAGATCAGGTCATCACACTCTTCCAGACACTCCGTAATCTTACCTGCCCGTTCGTATAATTTAGCAAGCTCATATGCCCACTCTTCCACATACTCTGCCTTTTTAAATGATTCGAGTGCATCAATCTGTTGCTCAATCGGAGCTCTCTGTACTTTTAAAATCTGGTATTTTAAAATATACTGATTTGGATCCTTCGGTGCAATATGAAGGAACTCATCATAATAATCTATTGCCTCATCTACATTTCTTGTTTTCAATGCAAGTGTACACAGGCGATATACGATTTTTCTACTTCCTTCTGCCCTATGATAAGCAATTTTCAAGACTTCGAAACTCTTATGATAATCTCTGCTTTTTTCATATATGTCACTTACATTCATCAGCATTGTTGTATTACGAACTCTTCGCCAGTCAATACTGTCTGCAAGTTCTGCTGCTCTGCTGTATGCACCATCTTCCATCAGTTCAAGCATTTGTTCTGTCTTCAGCTTATACTCATACTTGTCCACTGTACTCACCTCGTAAACTTACTCTGTCGTTTCTTTCTCTAAATTATTTATACTCTCTTAAATTCAAGAATGCCTCTGCAATCCTGCCGAAGGCTATATCAGATAGGAGTCATCTCACATCTGATATATTTGTTTCTTAGTGCCTCTTATTGATTTTGTAACTCAATATTTTTTATATTTATCCTGCTTATAATTATCAAAGGGTAGACTCCCCGATAATCATTTCTTAGTTTACCATAAGTGCTTCACAATGTCAAAAAAATGCATCCACAATTGACATTGCAGATGCATTTTCTATTTCTTTTTCTCTATTCAATTTTTTATTATTTTATTTCCGCGCTATCTCCCGAATTATTCTTTCTATAACTGTTCAATACCTGCAGTACCCTTACTTCGATATTCCAAATACTTACTTAATTATTCCATCTATAATCAGGTATCTCGCTATTTGATCTGATTTACATCTGATGTTTCTTTACACATCTTATGAAATCCTATCTTATGTGGTATCTATGTTCAATATGTCTGCTGGATTATTGTAAAGATCTCTTATTATTGGACCTTTCATCCGCCATACCACTAACATATTGAGTTGTAATCGAACTAATATCGTCCATTGGACCTCTACCTCCTACTCTATAATATTTCCTTCTTTTGAATTGCCTATAGTTTAACACTTAAATGTTATTTTGTCAATATTTTATGCATTTTATTTCAAATTTTCTTTCTTCACATTAAAATTATTCTATTTTTTCTGATAATTCTTTTTATCTTTTAGCTATCTCTTCTCTTGCTTTGGAAACCGCATCCACAAATCCATTCTGATCAATATGCTTTGCAACATAATCTGCTGCTTCCTGCACCTCATCCATCGCATTTCCCATAGCAATCCCAAATCCAGCCGCCTGAATCAACTCTATATCATTCATACTATCCCCAATTGCAATAATATCATCCCAGGATGCATGATAATAGTCCATAACACACTTTGCACCTTTAACCTTTCCATTCTCTTTTGGAATCATATCTGCACCACCAAGCTCATCCCCCATACACAAAAGCTTTGTCTCTGGAAAATGTTCCTGCACATCAGCAATTGCTTCTTTTGTATCTGCCAGAAACATAGACGGAATCTGTTTTTCATATAACGCCTTGTATGCGTCCCCACTCTTTGGCAATAACTGCTGCTGTTTTGGAGATGCAATCTCCTTGAATCGCTCGATGCTGGAAGTACACCAATCATTACCCTGTCCAGATAACAGGCAATAATTTTTTTCTACAACGTAGTCTAATATTCTTCTCTGTAAATCCTTATCAAAATATTTTTCTTTCACTAATTTTCCTTCTATCTCAACAATCGCGCCATTTGCACTAACCAGACAATCCGGAGTGATACGTCCTTGAAATTCTTCTGGAAGTGAATTATTTCGAAATGCTCTTCCACTTGCAATAACTAATTTATATCCGTCCTTTTGCAGTTGCTCAAGTGCACATAGTGTACTTTCCGGAATCTGCCATGTCTGATGACTGAAAATTGTATTATCATAATCTATAAAAAATATTGGTTTCATTCATTTCTTCCCCTTTCGCTTGCTTTACCCAGTTTGAAGTAATTATAACGCAGATTTATATTTAGTCAAAGAAAAAGAGACCCCTATTTTTAGGAAGCCCCTCAAAAAAGTCAGTCTCTTTTCTACTATTTTTAATTTTCTTTATTTCTTGTATAGCTTCGAATTGCAAGAAGCACCAAAATCTGCAGTGCAATTCCGATTACCAGACAGATAACCGCATTCTGTATCACACCGGCAATTATATATGTGATACATGAAACAGCAGCAACTGTCATTGCATATGGCAACTGTGTTGATACGTGATTTACATGATTACACTGAGCTCCTGCAGAAGCCATAATCGTTGTATCTGAAATTGGCGAGCAATGATCTCCACATACAGCTCCCGCCATACAAGCTGAAATGGAAATGATCATCATTGTTTCATTTGTTCCCTGGAATACAGCAACTACAATAGGGATCAAGATTCCGAATGTTCCCCACGAAGTACCTGTTGCAAATGCAAGGAAGCATCCTACGAGGAATATAATTGCAGGAAGAAGATTTAACAATCCGCTTGCTGCCGAATTCATGATTGACGCTACATATTCAGCTGCGCCAAGACTATCTGTCATTGATTTCAATGTCCAGGCAAATGTAAGAATCAGGATTGCCGGAACCATGGCTTTAAATCCATCCGGAATACAAGCCATAGAATCTGAAAAACGCAGAACTTTTCTTACTGCATAAAATGCAATTGTAATTACCATTGCGAAGAAGCTTCCAAGCATCAGTCCAACAGATGCATCACTTCCTGAAAATGCTTCTACAAATCCTGTTCCTGAGAAGAACCCACCTGAATAGATCATTCCTATAACACAGCAAATAATAAGTGAAATGATTGGAAATACCAAATCTATTACTTTTCCCTTATTGTAAATAACATTTTCCTGTGCACTCTCATATGGTCTGTCCTCTGTTGTGTAAAGATCTCCCGCAATCGCATTGTCCTCATGCACTTTCATCGGACCATAATCTTCTTTTGCCAGAACCAAAGTCACCATCATAATAATTGTAAGAATCGCATAATAGTTATATGGAATCGCACGAATAAAAATCGAAAATCCGTCTTCACCTTTTACAAATCCTGTTACTGCTGCTGCCCATGATGAAATCGGTGCGATAATGCATATCGGTGCTGCTGTTGCATCAATTAAATATGCAAGTTTTGCACGTGATACATTGTGGCTATCTGTTACCGGACGCATAACGCTTCCAACTGTCAAACAGTTAAAGTAATCATCAATAAAAATCAAAACTCCAAGTGCGATTGTTGTAAGCTGCGCACCTGCCCTTGTTTTAATATGCTCTTTAGCCCAACGTCCAAACGCTGCTGAACCGCCTGCTTTATTCATCATGCATACCATAACACCAAGGATGATCAAAAATATCAGAATACCCATATTATAACTGTCAGTAAGAACACCTACCACTCCATCCTGAAATACATGTAATATCGTGGCTTCCGGTTTGAATCCTGCCCAGAAAGCTCCTCCGATCAAAACTCCAATAAATAACGAACTATACACTTCCTTTGTAATAAGTGCCAATACAATCGCAATAACCGGAGGCACTAACGACCAGATTGATGCATACATTGCTGGTACATACTCTGTGGATGTGTCTGCTGCAAATACTGTCATTGAGCTAAAGCATAATATACACATTGCAACCAGAAGCAACCCTCCCATTTTTCTCTTGTTTCTCATTTTTCCTTTCTTCTCCTTCTCCAACCATTTTTAGACAAAGAAATGCCGCTGGCATCTCTTTGTTGGTGAGTCGCCCGCGGCATAAATAAATCAAAAAATCCATATATCCTCGATAGCTCTCCACACCTGTGACAGTCCGGAGCATATTCTGCATCCGGCCCAGGAATCATATCTGGGAAATATCATTCCTTCGGCGGTTTCTCCTTTCTCCCACTGACAGTCTTCCCTTAACTATTGCCAGCCGGATACTCTTATCACCGCGCCTCTATCAAACATTTTATATAATAGCATATTTTATTTTTAAAAACTACCCCTATTTTGTTCCAAAAATACGATCCCCGGCATCTCCGAGTCCTGGGCAGATGTAAGCAGCTTCATTCAGCTCTCTGTCAATATGACCTACATACAACTGAATATCTGGATGTGCATCCATCAGACGTTTAATTCCTTCCGGCGCAGCGATAATAGCCATGAACTTAATCTTCTTACCGCCATGCTTTTTAATAAAATCAACTGCTGCAACTGCTGAACCTCCTGTAGCAAGCATCGGATCTGTAACAACGATTAAACGTTCTTCAATCGGATCCGGCAGCTTACAATAATACTCATGTGGCTCGTGTGTCTCCTCGTCACGATACAGACCAATATGTCCAATCTTTGCTGTCGGTACTAAAGCCTGAATACCACTTACCATTCCCAAGCCTGCACGTAAGATTGGTACAATAGCAAATTTCTTTCCGGCAATCTGAGGTGTCATGCATGTTTCAATCGGAGTCTCTACCTCAACATCTTCAAGTGGCAGATCCTTTAATGCCTCATATCCCATCAGCATTGCGATTTCTTCTACGAGTGCACGAAATTCTGCTGTTCCTGTATTCTTATCTCTTAATCTTGAAATCTTATGCTGGATCAGCGGGTGTGTCATCTCAATAACATTACTCATTTTCTACGTCCTCCATTGTATTTGTACCTTCTATTATAACGATTTTTATGTATTGAAACCACCTTTTTCTAATAAAAATCGACTCCAATTTCTGCTTAACCATATGTTTTAATGGCACAAATCACTCTGCAATCAGCCTCTTTTGACGGCATATTTATAACTCCATTTTCATTTTCTAATAACAACATAGTATTATCGTACATGCCATAAATCCTGAAATTTTCTTCCCACATGACTGGTTCTTCACCTTCATAACACCATTCGCCGCCTGTACGTCTAGTCTTTATTTTTAAGTAAGGATGACCATCCTGCTGTACACAATGCCACTCTCCCTCATAAATTTCATAGACAATATCGCCATATGTATCCTCGTCTGCTCCGTATTCTTTCTCACACCAGGAAATTCTTGCATACCCATCATTTAATAATTCCAGAAAATAATCCCCATAGGTGTTCGATTCTCCCACGCCTACTCTGATCTCCCAGCTCGTGTCTGTCAAATCAGCCTGTTGTATATCTTCGCTTACACTTCCATAACAATCTTCAAATCGCCTTGCATCACAAGCCTTATAATCTGTAAAATCTTTTGCCTGCTCCACACCACTCTCTGTTGTCGGTATCCAGATACGGCCATCCATGTTCATCATCGGAGACCAGTCTGCCTGATAACCAGCTTCATTTCCCATAGAAACCAAAACTTGACCAATTCCTTCAGCAGCTCCATTACACATCAGTAAAAATGGTTCTCCTGTCTCTGATTTATATAGATTTTGCTTCGTTTCCTGCACACCCGTTTCATAATTCATCTCCATTAGATTTACATCTACCGGATCATCTCCACTTCGTGGCACAATACAAAAAAGCTCTGCCGGACCATTCCCGCAGATTCGTTCATTGTCAATCTTCTCAATAAAAAGCATCTCACTTAATAATTCCGGATACCTAAGCTTAATCCAATCCTGCACATGATCCACATAAGCGTCTTCCACATATCCGAGATAAGCCACCGCAAACTGTTGAGATGTTCCTTCCATACTCTGCCGCAGACTGGCAAGCGAATACTGTGCCTTTGTATTTTCATCATCTTCTACTTTTGTTTCAGGACTTTGAGGCTTCTCTTGCTTTCTTTTTGTAGAACTATTCGGATTCGACTGCCCTATCGAACCACTTTTTTGCTGACAGCCCGTCAAGGCTGCCAGCATTGTCAGACAAATCATTCCCGTAATAATCTGCCTGATTCTCTTTCTTGCAATACTCATCCGCAATCTTTCTACTGAATATCAGCATCATCAAATGGATCTCCGCACTCTGGGCAGAATTTTGGCGGATTCTTCGGATCTTCAGGTTCCCAACCGCATTTATCACAACGATACAATGGTGCCGCTGCCGGTTTTTTTGCTCCACATTCTGAACAGAACTTTCCTTTATTTACTGCTCCGCACGAACATGTCCATCCCGCTTCCTGTACCGGTTTTGGACTACCACATTCCGGACAGAATTTTCCTGTAACTGTTGCGCCGCATGCACACTTCCAGCTATCTGCTGCCGGTTTTGGCTCTGGTTTCTTTGAACCACATTCCGGACAGAACTTTCCTGTAACTGTTGCGCCACATGTACACTGCCAGCTGTCCGCTGCCGGTACTGCCTGTGGAGCCGGAGCCTGTGCTGCTTGCGCCGCCTGTCTTTCAAGCTCTTCTCTTCGTCTTGCTTCCTCTTGCTGAGCTCCCATTGCAAATAAATTCTGGGCATTCATTCCGCCACCAGCATTCATAGCCATACCCATACCGATAAAGCCATTCATAGCACCGCCTTCGTTGCTGGCTGCTGCCTTCATCGCATCTGCCTGAGCTCCTACCATAGTTGCCGCTGCCATTGTTGGATTCTGAAGCATTGCTGTACGCTGTGCCTGTTTGATCAGCTCTGCATCTTCTTCCGGAAGTGTCACCGAACCAAGTGCAATACTTACTACCTTCAGTCCACGAAGCTCACTCCATTTTGCCGACAGTGTTTCATTCATAGCATTTTCCAGCTCTGTATTATGATTTACAATTTGATTCGGACGAAGCTCCATATCAGAAAGCCGTCCAAATGCCGGCTGCAAAGCACTGATAAACTCTGTTTTTAACTGGCTGTCAATTTCTTCTCTCGTATATTCATTCTCCACATTACCGCATACATTTGTGTAGAACAATAACGGGTCACTGATCCGATAAGAATAAACACCGGAACATCGTACTGCTACATCAATATCCAGACCAATCTTGGAATCTACAACGCGGAATGGAATCGGATTTGGCGTACCGAATTTATTATCAATCAACTCTTTTGTGTTAAAATAATAAACACGCTGATCTTTACCTGTATCACCGCCGAATGTAAATCGTTTTCCGATCGTTGCAAATGTCTTTGAAATACTATCTCCGAGATTACCGGAGAAGATACTTGGCTCTGTAGATGTATCATATGTAAACTGTCCGGATTCTGCACATATCTCCACTACTTTTCCCTGTTCTACAATAATCATACACTGACCATCTGCCACAGCGATTCCACTACCATTTGTAATAATATTGTCATTGCCTTTTGTATTAGAAGAACGAGAACTAGTCTGCTTCTGTCCTTTCCTCACCATGACATTTTTATCCATCGCTTCACAATAGAAAAACTCTTTCCATTGATCTGCCATTGTTCCTCCTACTGCTCCTGCAACTGCTTTAATAAGTCCCATATACCTATATCTCCTTTCATAGAATAATTCGCCTATTATTATCTTACACTTATAATAAGTTAAAATCTACATAATTTCACTATCACTTATGCTAGTAAGTAAATTTTGATGGCAAAAAAGAAACACCGATACAAAATCTGCATCGGTGTTTTGAAAATCTTTCTACTTATTTTATCTTATTTATCATTATTAAGTATCCTTGTACAAGCAAATCCGTTACTATCAGCACTATAACTGACCATATCAAACACTCTTTTACATTAAATCCAGAAAATGCAGCGAAACCACAAATCACATAATATACACCGATATGCACTGCATATATCTTAGATATTTGCTTTGAATAATAACACAATTTGTTATATCCAAATTTCCATTTTTCTATCATCGGCATAACCCAAAATGCAATTGCAAATACAAGCATGATACTGCAAAAGCTTCCGACTACTTTTGCCAGTCCCGGCGTTCTGTACTGTTCAATCATATAATTAAAAAATCCATCAACTGTCGGATGTGTTATTATGCAGCATGCAAACCACATCACCGCTATAATTCCACATATGATACCACTCTTTTTATAAAAATCTGCTTTTTCATCTTCAGGAACTCTTCTGATTACTTTTCCAAAAACGTATCCTAAAAATACATAACTCAAATACGGAAAGAAGCAAAAGCTTGTTTCACCTTTTCCGCCAAACGTCATATCCAAAATCCAGTTAAGTGCCTGATTATCAGAAACTAACATCTTTGTAAATGGTGATACAATTCCTACTATTACAGCACTGATTACATAGCCACTGATTTTTACATTTAATTTTCTATATATCGCAAGCACAAGATAACACATACCTGATATAAAAAATATATTTACAAATGTGAGTGCCGCATACATGTTTTGAGCATATAATTCTCTGCTGCCTGCGACTTCTCCTGTAATCATATTTCTGATATTGAAACTAATTAGCAAAGCTGCGGCATAACATAAGTTACTTAATCCTTGATATAACAACAGTCTCACACCATTTTTAACCATATCTTCAGGCTTAGAATGTCGTGTAAAAACACTTCCAAATCCCATGGTAAACAAATATAAGCAAGCACCTGTCGGCATAAATAATGCAAACATAATCTTATGTACATTCGATTCTGCTGCTTCCACGCCTGCAATTGTCTGAAATGAATGTATAAACACTATCATGATCATTAGGAAACCTTTTACCAGATCAAGTTCCCGCTGTCGGCCTGTATTCACTTCTCTGTCCTGTAAAGATAACATATTTTTCACCTCTTTCACTGTTGTACCTATTATTAGTGCATCGTATTTATCGTTATATGCTTATACAATCAGTTTATCATTGAGGCATCCATTGTTCAATTCTGTTTTTATTTTTGTAAAACGCATTTTTTCAAAAAGAAATAAACTCAATCTATTTACCAGTAACTCCTATTATCACTGCCTCGTAAGGACGCAATATATTTCCTTCTCTGTCGTCCTCATAATTCCGGATCCAGACTT
>OLGY01000389.1_pt1 | contig 32299 bp, 32 predicted proteins | sample 1605951 | NCBI WGS metagenome assembly OLGY01 (sample SAMN03283280) | human gut metagenome | biome: human-associated habitat; material: feces | host: Homo sapiens | place: Peru | collected 2012
ATAGTCTAACCTATGGAAAAGGTAAAGAATGACTATGACAATATAATAGTAGGAGAAGAACAACAGACGTTTTATGGAATAAAAGAGTTGGACGTAGACGTCTCGCAGGTGAATGTACAGCTTGATGAGTATGATGGAAGGTATCTGGCAGTAGAGACCGTTGATATTCCGGAAAATGTTTTGAATGAAATCTCTTATACGGCAGATGAGTCTTCATTAGAGATAGAATTGGAAGATTCGAAAAGAATTAAGAAATTATTGTCAGATAATACAAAGGCAACGATAAGAATCAAAGTCCCGTATCGTTCATTGCAAGAAGCAGATATTTCGGTGGGAGCCGGAAGTTTATATATCGGTCAGATAGAAGTTGAAGAATTACAGGTAGAAGTAGGAGCCGGTCAGGCAAAGATAGAACAGTTTGTTTCAAATTGTGCAGAATTTCAGTGTGGAGCAGGAGAAATGCAGATTGCAGGAGAGGCAGAATCGACAGAAGTTGAATGTGGAGTCGGAAGTATTATTTATAAGGCAAAAGGAAGAGAGGATGAATATAATTACCAGGTGGAAAATTCTCTGGGAGAAGTTACTGTAGGAGACAGGTCACATAGTGGGATTGGTTCGGGTTCTGAACTCTCTCATGATGGAGCTAATAAAGAATTATATATAGAATGTGGAATCGGTCAGGTTCAGGTGGAATTTCAAAAGTAGCAAGTGATTTATACAAATATAATATGAAGAGGAGAACATATCATGAAAAAATTATATCGATCAAAAGAAAGCAGAATGTTATGTGGTGTATGCGGAGGCGTAGGAGAATACTTTAATATTGACCCGACATTGGTTCGATTAGGAATGGTACTTCTGGCAGCATGCAGTTTCGGAACGGGTGTATTGGCGTATTTTATTGCAGCTGTGATTATTCCGGATGAGCCGTCTGCTTTCTAAAAAAGAATATAGAATCATGAGAAAAGGCATTCATGTAGAATGTCTTTTTGTATTTATGGGTATACTCTGAAAAAAAGAAAGGGGTATCCATGATGAAAAAAGAAACGATAGATTTAAAATGTTTGGAAGAAGAGGAAAAATTGAAATACGAAATTGCTGAGGAACTAGGTCTTTTAGACAGAGTAATGGAATCGGGCTGGAAATCATTGTCGTCCAAAGAAACAGGCAGAATTGGTGGCTTGATCACGAAGCGAAGAAGGGAAGAAAAGCAAAAGAACGAAAATAAAGAGTAAAAAAATGTGAAAAGTCAAAGAAAATAGAATGAAAAATCTATGAAAGAATTGTGTTGAAGAGATAAAATTGATAAAAATAGTTGAAATTGGAATGTGTTTTTGGTACAATTGTACGACTGAGATAATCGCTTTGTGAGAAATCACATGCGTTTGACTTAAAAAATAGGTGGGAAAATGGAAGAAAAGATAAATGTTTTTGACATTGAACTGAACCTGCTGACTGCAAAAAAGGCAATGAGGCAAGTAATGCGGTATATGGGAGGGGAAAGTGTCAGTACAATTGAACTTATTCCAATGGAAGTATTGTTAAAAGGACAAGATAATGCTGAATGGAAACAATCATTACAATCTGTCGATTTATTACTTCCGTCAGAGCGTGAAATTTTAGAAAGCGCAGAGGTGACGGATGAGAATGCAATACAAGACTTGGAGAATAACACATTCGTCAGATTGTTTTTTAGATATTTAGTGAAAAATAAAAAGAAAGTCTTTTTACTTACAGAAGATGAAAAAGCAAGCCGATTATTAAAAGAACGAATCGAGACTTACCGAAAAGGGGTACAATTTGTTGGAGAGGCAGTGATTTCGGCTCAAAGCGGAAGCAAAGATGCAGTGATTAATATGATCAATGGTGTGGAGCCGGATTGCATATTATCTGCTTTATCTTATCCATGGCAGGAGAAGTTTATTGCAGAGAGCAAAGCACTTTTAAACGCAAGAGTATGGTTTGGTTGCTCTTTCTTGCTGAATCAACAAAAAAAAGAGGAAAAGGCAAGTGGGAAATTCAAATATTTTATTCTGAAAAGATTATTTCGCTATCAAGTAGGAAAAACACTGAAAGGCTGATTTGTGTACTCTGTATAGGTTGAAAAACCAAAAAAATTGTAAATAAATATGAGGAAATGCATAAAAAATAAGGATTTTGTCTTTATTTTTTTGCAGTTTTGCATTAGTATATAAAATATATAGACTTACAGAGTGTGAATGACTAGAAAAAAGTTTGTGAAAACTGCACATGAATTTGAATGAGACAGTGGAGGAAAAAAAGATGATAACAAATCAAATACTTCTGAATACAATTGAAGGATTAAAGGGAATTTCCAGAATTGATTTTTGCGTGTTTGATGTTGAGGGCAAAGTTTTAGCCACTACATCAGATAATGGGCATAACTATGAAGATGTGGTACTGTCGTTTGGGGAATCACCGGCAGACAGCCAGGAAATTCAAGGATGTCAATTTTTTAAGATATTTGATGAGCAGCAGTTAGAATACATTCTTCTTGCAGATGGAGAGAATGAAGATGTGTACATGGTTGGAAAGATTGCTGCCTTCCAGATTCAGAATTTATTAATTGCTTACAAAGAGCGTTTTGACAAGGATAATTTCATAAAAAATCTGCTCTTGGATAACCTGTTGTTAGTGGATATTTATAACCGCGCCAAAAAATTACATATTGACACAGATGCAAAACGTGTTATCTTTATTATTGAAACATCGAGAGAAAAAGACAGTGCGGCATTGGATAATGTCAGAAGTCTTTTGGGAGGAAAATCAAGAGACTTTATCACAGCTGTAGATGAAAAAAATATTATTGTTGTGAAAGAACTGTCTGAAAAAGATGGAAGTAAAGAGATGGATAAGATGGCAAAAGATATGTTGAGTATTCTGAAAGAGGATACAGGAGATGAACATATCCATATTGCATATGGTACTGTTGTGAATGACATCAAAGAAGTATCTAAGTCTTACAAAGAAGCCAAGATGGCATTGGATGTCGGTAAGATATTTTTTGATGAGAAAGATATTGTTGCATACAGTACACTTGGAATCGGTCGTTTGATCTATCAGTTACCACTTCCGCTTTGCAAGATGTTTATCAAAGAAATTTTTGAGGGGAAATCACCGGATGAATTTGACGAAGAAACATTGGCTACGATCAATAAGTTCTTTGAGAACAGCCTGAATGTGTCAGAGACATCTCGACAATTGTATATCCATAGAAATACATTGGTATATCGTCTGGACAAGCTTCAGAAAAGTACCGGTCTGGATTTGCGTGTCTTTGAGGATGCAATCACATTTAAGATTGCACTGATGGTAGTGAAGTATATGAAATATATGGAAACATTAGAGTATTAAATGTATTGGGGAATACAAAGGAGTAGAAATAATTAGGAGGAGCATATGATTGAATTAAAGAATGTAACGAAAGAGTACACGAAGGGAAATGCAGCTCTTAATGGTGTATCTGTTAAGATCGAACGTGGCGAGTTCGTTTTCATTGTAGGAGACAGTGGTTCAGGAAAATCAACACTGATCCGTCTGATCATGAAAGAACTTGATCCAACCAACGGTACAATTATTGTTAACGGACAGAATCTGAATCGTATGAAACATCGTAACATTGCAAAATACAGAAGAGGACTTGGAGTTGTCTTTCAGGATTTCCGTTTGTTAAAGGATCGTAATATCTATGAGAATATCGCCTTTGCATTGCGAGTTACTGAGACACCGACACGAGTGATCAAGAGAAAAGTACCGGCTGCATTATCACTGGTAGGTCTTGCACAGAAATACAAATCCTATCCAAAAGAACTGTCAGGTGGAGAACAGCAGCGAGTTGCGATTGCAAGAGCGATTGTAAATGAACCTGCAATTTTGTTAGCAGACGAGCCGACTGGTAACCTGGATCCGACAAACTCATGGGAGATTATGAGTTTGCTGAAAGAGGCTAACGAGCGTGGAACAACAGTACTTGTTGTTACACATAACCAGGAAATCGTAAATGAGATGAACGAGCGAGTTATCACAATGAAACAAGGTGTGATCGTAAGTGATGAACAAAAAGGTGGGTATATAGATGAGGATTAGTACATTAGGATATGTTGGAAAACAAGGTGTGAAGAATATCGGAAGAAACAAGATGTTTTCAATTGCCGCTATCGCAACAATGTCGGCATGTATCTTCCTTTTTGGATTATTTGCATCCATTTTGCTGAACTTTCAGTATATTATTAAAACAGCTGAAGAAGGTGTAGCAATCACAGTTTTCTTTAACGAAGATGCAACAGAGGACCAGATTAGTAATATTGGTAAACAACTTGAGAGCAGAGATGATGTTCTCGAAGTGAAATATGTATCGGCAGATGATGCATGGGATAAGTTTAAAGATGAATACTTTGCAGATAACAAGGAGCTGGCAGATGGATTTAAAAATGATAACCCGCTTGCAGGTTCGGATAACTATGAAGTATATATGAAAACAGTAGATGATAAAGGACAAGATTTAATTGCAAAAAGTAAATCACTTGCAGCAACACAGAAAGAGTTGGTTGAATTTGCAAAAAATCTGGATGGAGTTCGTAAGGTAAATAAGTCAGATGTTGTTGCAAATACACTTTCAAGTGTAAATGTGTTAGTGGCTTATATATCTATTGCAATTATCCTGATTTTATTTGGAGTTTCTATTTTCCTGATCAGCAATACAGTTTCAATGGGTATTACAGTTCGTAAAGAAGAGATTGCAATTATGAAATATATCGGAGCAAAAGACTTTGTTGTTCGTTCTCCATTTGTAATTGAAGGTCTTATCATGGGAATTATCGGAGCTGTTATTCCATTAGGAATATTATATGTATTGTATGGAAAAGCAGTTTCATATATTTTAGCAAAATTTGCAATTTTAAATAATATTATCGAATTCCTTCCGGTAACAACAGTATATCGTTACTTATTGCCAATTGGATTACTTTTAGGAGTAGGAATTGGATTTATCGGAAGTTATTTCACAGTGCGTAAGCATTTGAAAGTTTGATAAAAGTTACATAGAGTTTATGAAGGTGTACGATGCCATAGGTATCGTACACTAATAATATGGGTGAAAATATGAAAAGAAAAACAAAACGTGTAATTAGTGGAGCCTTGGCACTGACTATGAGCATGGGGATGACTGTGAATGTACATGCGACAACCATTGAAGAGGCACAGAAGAAAGCGGATCAACTACAGTCACAAAAAAACTCTACAGAGGCAGAGAAGAATTCTCTCACGGAACAGCTGTCTGGAATTGTAGAAGACATGGAAAAAGCAGAAGAAAAACTGACAGCTAAACAGTCAGAAATTGAGACAGCGGAGGCGGAACTGGTAAATGCCAAGGTTGACGAAAATAATCAGTATGATAGCATGAAAAAACGCATTAAATTCATGTATGAGAATGGCAATACGCAGTTGATTGAAATTTTGGTTGAAAGTGAGAACATTGGTGATTTTTTAAATAAAGCGGAATACATTTCACAAATTTCAAATTATGACAGAGATATGCTGAATCAGTTTCAGGAAATCGTAAAAGATGTTGAAGAAAAAGAAGCAGCATTACAGACAGAATATTCAGAGTTGGAAGTATTGCAGAATGAGTTGATCAGTAAGCAAGAAGAAGTTCAGACAATGCTTGATAATACAAATGTGGAGCTTGCAGATTTGGAAAAGCAGATTGGAGAGAATGCTTCCACGTTGAAAGCATTGATTGCTCAGGCAGAAGAAGAAAAGAGAAAACAGGAAGAAGCAGCGGCAGCCGCCGCAGCCGCCGCAGCTGCACAAAAACCGGCTCAGAGTACAAATAGTAATTCGAATAGTGGCGGAAGTACTTATGTTCCACCAAGTTCAAGTAATACAGTGGTGGGAAATGGTCAATTTGTAAATCCATGTCCGGGTGCATATGTATCAAGTACTTTTGGTTATCGTGATTTTGATGGGGCTTTTCACAAGGGACTTGATCTTGCGGCAGGAGAGGGAACACCGACATATGCAGCAGCATCGGGAACTGTAGTGATTGCAGGATGGAGCAATAGTGCAGGAAACTGGGTTGTTATCAATCATGGAAACGGCCTTGTTACAAAATATATGCATCATTCTGCATTGTGCGTATCAGCGGGACAGACAGTATCAGCAGGACAACAGATTGGATATGTAGGAAACACAGGTAATTCATTTGGAGCTCATTTACATTTCCAGGTGGAATTGAATGGTTCAGCAGTAAATCCACAGAATTATCTGTAATGAGGTATATGAATAATGAATCCATTAGAGGAAAAAACAGAACTAGAAGAAAAGATTGAACAAGAACAAAAGCGAGAAAAGAAAAAATTCTGGAAAGGTGTTCTTTGCGGAGCAGCAGTTACGTTATGTTTAGCTGTGGGAGTTGGAATTTTTTGTACGGCAATTGTATCGGGCATACATATATTTTCCACATCAGAGAAAAAACAGGTAGAAAATAAACTTCAGATAATACAGGCGATTATTGATAAATATTATTTGTATGAAGATGAGATTGATCAGGATGCTTTGGAACAGGGGATTTATGCGGGATATGTAAATGCATTGGGTGATAAATATACAGTGTATTACAATGAAGAAGAAACAGATGCCCTACAGGAAAGCGTAAGTGGAACGTATACGGGTATTGGAGCAGCTTTGTTGCAGAATACAACCAGTAATGAAGTTGTGATTTCTAAAGTATATAAAGATTCACCTGCAGAAGAGGCCGGATTAAAAGAAGGAGATGTAATTTACCAAGTAGATGATCATACAATATCCGACCAGTCCCTCGATGAAGTGGTAAGTTGGATCCGTGGAGAAGAAGGTACAGATGTAACACTTCATGTTGTACGTGACGGACAGCAACTGGAGCTTAAGGCAACAAGAAAACAACTTGAAACCCCGACAGTTGTATATGAAATGAAAGAAAATCAAGTTGGTTATATTGCTGTCAGTGAATTTGACGAAGTAACACTTTCGCAGTTTGAGACTGCCTTGAATGATCTGGAAGGTCAGGGGATGGAAGGTTTGATCATTGATCTGAGAAGTAATCCGGGAGGAAATCTGGATACTGTAACAGATATGTTAAAATTGCTTCTTCCGAAAGGCACAATTGTATCTGTGAAAGACAAAGCGGGAAATGTTGAAGAGTATAAATCTGACGGAAGCCACGAATTTACAAAACCATTGGCCGTGCTTGTAAATCAATATAGTGCAAGTGCATCAGAAATTTTTTCAGGAGCAATACAGGATTATGGAATTGGGGATATTGTCGGAGTTACAACATACGGAAAAGGAGTTGTTCAACAGATTCTTGATCTTGGCGATGGAACAGCGATGAAAATTACAATTGCAGAGTATTTTACACCGAAAGGACGCAGCATTAATAAGAAAGGCGTAACTCCGGATGTAGAAGTTGAATATCAGGCAGACGAAAATGATCCGACTGCTGATAATCAGTTAGAAAAAGCAATGGAAGTAGTTCAGCAGAAAATGCAGAGTGAAAAATAAGTAAAAACAAATGTTACGAAAATGTTAAAAAGTATTGCATAATCGCCGCTGATGTATTATACTGAATAAAGTATGATAAAGAAACTGAAAAAAATTCCCGGAATTGAAATGTTTACCGAAAACAGCTCGGAGAACAGTGAATTATAATTTTGAAGGGGAATAAAAGTATAAAATAAGGAATAGGTGGTAAGATGAAGTTTAAGAAGGTACAGGGCTTAATACTGGCAGTTGTTTTATCTTGTTCAATGGTGGCTACTCCGGTATTTGCAGCACCAAAGAGTGAAGAACAGTCTTCACTGGAAGCGGAAAAAGCAGAAAAGCAGAGTGAAGTAAGTTCTTTGCAGGAACAGTTGAACTCACTAATGACAAAGATGAATGATCTTGAAACACAGTTGATTGAGAAAGGTCAGCAGATTTCGCAGGCAGAAGTAGACTTGGAAGCAGCACAGCAGAAAGAACAGCAGCAGTATGAGGATCTGAAGCTCCGTATTAAATATATGTATGAGGAAGGCGATGGCTCAGCAATGGAACGTATCCTCTCATCAGGAAGCATTGCAGAGGTTCTGACTCAGGCTGAATATGTACAGAAGGTACATTCATATGACAGAGCACAGCTGCAGGAATACCAGAATACAGTACAGCAGGTAGCAGATTTGAAGACTGGTCTGGAAGAGGATCAGGCAAAGCTTCAGAATCTGGAAGGCGAATATCAGGCACAGTCTGATGAGCTGAATACAACAATTGAAAGCAAGAGTGAAGAAATTAGCAATCTGGACAGCATGATTCAGGAAGCTGCAAGAGTAGCACTGGAGAAGGCCGCAGCAGAGAAAGCAGCAGCTGAGCAGAAAGCAGCAGAAAAAGCAGCACAGAGTAATGCAGCATCAAACACAACTGTTGCAAGCAATACTACAAATAATAGTGGAACAACAAATGCAGGTGGAACAACAAACACAGGTGGTACAACAAACACAGGTGGTACAACAACTGTTACACCAACACCTACACCAGAACCTACACCGGTTGTAACACCAACACCGGCAGCACCATCAGTTGATGGGGGTTCAGTTGTAAGCCGTGCATACAGCCAGCTTGGAGCAGCATATGTATGGGGAGCTTGCTCACCGGGAGCATTTGACTGTTCAGGATTTGTAAGCTACTGCCTGACAGGAAGTTATACAAGACTTGGAACTACATATACATTCCTTGGATGGACACAGGTAAGTGACCCACAGCCAGGAGATGTTTGCGTTAATGCAAACCATTGTGGTATTTATATCGGCGGCGGACAGATGATCCATGCAGCAACAGAAGGCGTTGGTGTTATCGTGGGAGCTGTTCAGAGCGGTATGATTTACGTTCGTTACTAAAGATAATTATTTATATAAATTACGAATGATAAAAGATTAAAAGCAAGAAGAAATCCTTTGGGGCAAAGAGTGCTTCAGGGGATTTCTTTTTTGGAAAATTCACTAATAGTAATAAGTGAAAAAAGCCTTGCAATTCATAAGTGTTTATGCTAAACTATTATCGTTGCGAAAAAACACGCATGTGGATTGCCCTTTCTGGTGCCTAATTTCACGAAATGTGAGATGGTCTTGGGGAATAAAGATAAACATGCGGAAGACTAAAACCAAATGGAGGAAAGTAACATGAGCGTTATTTCAATGAAACAGCTTTTAGAAGCAGGTGTTCATTTTGGACATCAGACAAGAAGATGGAACCCTAAGATGGCTCCATACATCTACACAGAGAGAAATGGTATCTATATCATCGACCTGCAGAAATCAGTAGGAATGGTTGACGATGCATATCAGGCAATTGCTGATATCGCAGCTAATGGTGGTACAGTACTTTTCGTAGGAACAAAGAAACAGGCTCAGGATGCTATCAAAACAGAAGCAGAGCGTTGTGGAATGTACTATGTAAATGAGAGATGGCTTGGAGGTATGCTTACAAACTTCAAGACAATCCAGAGCCGTATTAAGAGACTCAAAGACATCGAGACAATGTCAGAAGACGGAACATTCGATGTACTGCCAAAGAAAGAAGTTATTGAGCTGAAAAAAGAGTGGGCTAAACTTGAGAAAAACCTTGGCGGAATCAAAGAGATGAAGAGAATCCCAGACGCTATCTTTATCGTAGATCCTAAGAAAGAAAGAATCTGCGTACAGGAAGCACACACATTGGGAATTCCATTGATCGGTATCGCTGATACAAACTGTGATCCAGAAGAACTGGATTACGTTATTCCAGGTAATGATGATGCAATCAGAGCTGTAAAACTGATCGTTTCTAAGATGGCTGATGCAGTTATCGAAGCAAACCAGGGAGCAGCAGAAGAAGCATATTATGAAGATGCTGAGGAAGCAGTAGCTGAAGAGGCTGTAGAAGAGTAAGATGACTCGAATGCTTCAGCCTGATTAATCAGGCTGAAGCGTTTTTTCATTCCCGAATTGTTTCATATAGAAAAAATTTGCAAAAGTGGGTTTACTATATGGACAAACATATGTAATAATGGAAACTAAAGAATTAGTATTCCTTAAAAAGTATAAAAATGGAGGATAAGATCATGGCAATTACAGCAAGCATGGTAAAAGAATTAAGAGAGATGACAGGTGCAGGAATGATGGACTGCAAAAAAGCTCTTGGTGAGACAAATGGTGATATGGATGCAGCAGTAGAGTACCTGAGAAAGAACGGACAGGCTAAAGCTGAGAAAAAAGCAGGAAGAATTGCAGCAGAAGGTATTGTTAAAGCTGTAGTAAAAGATGATAAAGTAGCTTCTATCGTAGAAGTTAACTCTGAGACAGACTTCGTTGCTAAGAATGCTGATTTCCAGGCATTTGTTGAGGCAGTAGCTAATCAGGTAGCAGATTCAGATGCAGCAGATATGGATGCATTCATGGCTGAGGCTTGGGAAGCTGATACAACAAAGACAGTAAAAGAAGCTCTTGTTGAGAAAATCGCTGTAATCGGAGAAAATCTGAACATCAGAAGATTTGAGAAAGTTGTAACAGATGGATGTGTAGTATCTTATATCCACGGTGGCGGACGTATTGGTGTTTTAGTTGAAGCTGATACAGATGTTATTAATGATGAGATCAAAGCTTGCTTAAGAAACGTAGCAATGCAGGTTGCAGCTATGTCTCCAAAATATGTATCACGTGCAGAAGTATCTGAAGACTTCATGAACCACGAGAAAGAAATCCTTCTTGCTCAGGCTCAGAAAGAGAATCCAGAGAAACCAGCTAACATCATTGAGAAGATGATCATTGGACGTCTTAACAAAGAAATGAAAGAAATCTGCCTGCTTGACCAGGTATACGTTCAGGATAGTGATCTGTCAGTTGCTAAATATGTAGAAAAAGTAGCTAAAGAGAACAATGCTAACGTAACAGTTAAGAAATTCGTTCGTTTCGAGACAGGTGAAGGTCTTGAGAAAAAAGTTGACGACTTCGCAGCAGAAGTTGCAGCACAGGCTGGAATGTAATCCAAAAGTCGCAAAACAAATGAATGCATGATTGAAGATTGTGTTAAATTTCTGAAATGATGATAACCCTTACGAATGGTGGTGACACCATTTGTGAGGGTTATTTTTATAGAAACTTAAGGAAAAATGAATTGATTTGTTAAGCGGATTTTCATATAATATAGACAAAGAGAACGAGTAATTTTTTGAACAACTGACAATAATAAAGGAGAGGAGGAAAAGAATATGGCAACAAATACATTTGAAAGAAAAATAGAACTTAATACACCGGAATCTATAAAAAAATTAGCTGATATTATGAAATCAGAAGCACCAGTAAAGCCGCTTTCCACACATCCTTTTTCAACGACAGAAAGAGATAGGAGTGAAAAATTATTAAAGCAATACTTATCCCGTTAGGAATGCTGATAAATGAGATGAAAGAAGGCAATGAGCTGTCAGAACTCTTGTCTTCTTTTTCTTGTGAGAAAGATGAAGATATAGAATATTTTCTTCATAATAGAGCTATAGAATTTGAAAAGCTTTCAAAGGCGCGTACATATTTAGTCCTTAATCAAGAACAACTTGAAAATAAAGAAAAACATTTAACAATATATGGTTATATTTCGCTTGCATTGAAGATATTATCAGTTCCACAGGATATGTCAAATCGCATGAGAAAGGAATTAGATGGATTCAGTGCAAAGATACATGGAGAACAGATTAGCGATTTTCCATGTTATTTGATTGGGCAATTATCAAAGAATTCAAATGTCAAGTCGGAAGGAATATCTGGAAAACAGTTGATTGATTTTGCAAGTGATATTATTGCAACTTCAGTAGAGGCAGTTGGCGGAAGATATATGATGATTGAGTGCCGAGATGAAGAGAAATTGATTCAATTTTATAAGGATAATTATTTTAGTGAAGTCGCGAGGATTCCGGATGAAAACCAGCCGATGGTGCAGATGATACGGAAAATTGGCTAAGAGATGGAATAAAGGAATTATAATTATGTGTAGAGTTATAGAAGAAATGAGAAAAGAATATTAGAAACTGGCAAATTTACATATAATATATGAAAACAGAATAAAGAGAAGATTACATAGTCGATTGGTTTACTAAATCAGTCGACTTTTTTCTGCCTAGTATACTTCCTAACTTTAAGTAACAGGATTCTTAAAAAGAAAAGAAATATCACAAAAACATATTGACAAATACTTTTATAATGATATAATTTGATAGTCAAAATATTTTAAAACAAAAATAAATGGCAGGAAAAAGTTGCTGTTCATAAATGAGCTAATCAGATGATTATGACCGGTAACAGGAAGAGGACTATGGTAGGAAGAATAAGTGGAACAGGTTCCTATATTCCAAAAGAAGTGTGGGATAACCAAGTGTTAACTCAATTGGTTGATACCAGTGATGAGTGGATACAGGAACGTACTGGTGTGGCGAGACGCCACATAGCGGGGAAAAATGAAACAACTGCATATATGGCAGCAGAAGCAGCAAAGAGAGCGCTGGAAGATGCCGATGTCTCAGCGCAAGAGATTGACTTAATCTTGGTTGCAACGATTTCACCCGGCAGGATCATGCCGAGTACATCATGTGAAGTACAGGCAATGATAGGGGCAAAACGCGCTACGTGTTTTGATTTGAATGCAGCGTGTACAGGATTCTTATTTGCACTGAATACCGCGCAAGCTTACATCAAACAGGGAATTTATTCTAAAGTCTTGGTAATTGGTACAGAGAGCTTATCAAATCTGGTGAATTGGAAAGACAGGGGTACATGTATTTTGTTTGGTGATGGAGCCGGTGCAGTTGTGCTAGAGGCATCAGAAGAAGGAAGATACGCACAGTATACACAGTCTATAGGATGTGATGGAGAAGTTTTAACGGTTGACTGCCGCAATCAAAAACAATATGAAAGTCAGCCTTGTGCAGAAGAAACATTTATCCAGATGGATGGACGTGAAGTATTTAAATTTGCGGTATCGAAAGTACCGGAGGCAATTGGAGAACTGTTAAAACGAGAAGAAAAAAACGTAGAGGATATTTCCCAATTTATCTTACATCAGGCCAATAGGCGGATTGTACAATCTGTTTCCAAACGAATGAAAGTGGACATAAAATATTTCCCAACAAATATGGAAGAATATGGAAACACATCATCGGCCAGTATCCCGATTCTATTGGACGAGCTAAATCGAAGTGGAAGACTAAAAAGAGGAACCTATCTTGTTCTTGCAGGATTTGGAGCAGGGCTGTCATATGGAGCAAGCCTGATCCAGTGGTAGTAGATAAATAAGGCTATCAAATTTAAAACAAAATGGAAATAAAAAGGAGATTAAAATCATGATGGAAAGAATTAAAGAAATCGTAGCAGATTCATTAGGAGTAGACGTAGATTCATTGACAGCAGAGACAAGATTCAAAGAGGATTTAGAAGCAGATTCACTTGATCTTTTTGAAATGGTAATGGCAATCGAAGAAGAGTTTGACGTAAAGATCGAGACAGAAGAATTAGAAAATATTAAGACACTTGGAGATATCGAAAAAGAAGTAGAAAAATTGCAGGCATAGAAAATTTGATTGATGCAAAGTAAGAGTGCAGACATACGGGAGGCAATTAATTATATGAAAACGGAAGTTACCGAATTGCTTGGAATTGAATATCCAATCATTCAAGGCGGAATGGCATGGGTGGCAGAATATCACCTTGCCGCAGCAGTATCTGAGGCAGGCGGACTTGGCATTATCGGTGCATCTAGTGCACCGGCAGACTGGGTACGCGAGCAGGTCAGAGAGGCAAAGAAACTGACAGATAAACCATTTGGAGTAAATATTATGTTGCTCAATCCAAATGCCGATGAAGTTGCAAAAGTAATCGTTGAAGAAGGCGTACAGGTTGTTACAACAGGTGCAGGAAATCCGGAAAAATATATGGAGATGTGGAAAGCAGCTGGTGTGAAGGTGATTCCGGTGGTTGCTTCCGTAGCGCAGGCAGTCCGTATGGAACGATGTGGAGCAGATGCTGTTGTTTGTGAAGGCTGTGAAGCAGGAGGTCATATCGGAGAATCTACAACGATGGTGCTTGTTCCACAAGTAGCAGATGCAGTTTCAATTCCGGTTATTGCAGCAGGTGGAATAGCAGACGGCCGTGGCGTAGCGGCAGCATTTATGCTCGGTGCAAAAGCTGTTCAGGTAGGAACTCATTTTGTTGTTACAGAAGAGTCACAGGTTCATGAAAATTATAAAGAGCGTATTCTGAAAGCGAAAGACATCGATACTAAGGTTACAGGAAGAACAACAGGTCATCCGGTGCGTGCACTTCGCAATCAGATGACAAGAGAATACTTAAAGAAAGAAGCTGCCGGAGCATCTTTTGAAGAACTTGAATTAATGACTCTGGGTGGTCTTAGAAAAGCTGTTGTGGAAGGAGATGTTACGACAGGAAGCGTAATGGCAGGTCAGAGCGCCGGTATGGTAAAAGAAAAAATGACTTGTGCACAGCTTATCCAGAAGTTAAACAATGAGGCAGAATATTTATTGAAAGGAACGAAAATCCATGAATAAACTTGCATTTATTTTCCCAGGCCAGGGAGCACAAAAAGTGGGCATGGGTAAAGATTTCTATGAAACATTTGATAATGTAAAAGAAATATTTGACAGTGCATGCGAATGGCTTGACCTGGATATAAAAGCACTTTGTTTTGAAGAAAATGATAAGCTGGATCTGACAGAGTATTCGCAGCCTGCATTAGTAACCACTTGTCTGGCGATGGCAGATGTATTAAGAAATAAAGGAATCGAACCGGATATTTCGGCAGGGTTAAGTCTTGGAGAGTATTGTGCTATTGCAACAGCCGGGGCAATCAGCGTGAAAGATGCGATTACGACGGTAAGAAAACGAGGAATCCTTATGGAGCAGGCAGTTCCGGCGGGACAGGGAGCAATGGCAGCGGTTCTTGGTATGACAGCGGAAGAAATTGATGAAGTAGTCGGCGCGATTTCGGATGTCAGTGTGGCGAATTATAACTGTCCGGGACAAATTGTAATTACAGGAAAAAAAGAATCCCTAGAAGAAGCCGGCGAAAAATTGCAGGAAGCAGGAGCAAAAAGAGTGGTTCCGTTAAATGTAAGCGGACCATTTCATTCAGCAATGCTAGAAGAAGCGGGCGAGAAACTTGCAGATGTATTAGAAAAAGTGACAATTTCTGAATTACAAATCCCATACGTTACAAATGTAACGGCAGAATTTGTAAATGACCATCAGAAAATCAGAAGTCTTCTGGCAAAACAGATTTCATCACCTGTAAAATGGCAGCAAAGTGTAGAGGCAATGATAGCAGAAGGTGTAGATACTTTTGTGGAAATCGGACCTGGCAAAACACTTGCAGGGTTTATGAGAAAAATTAATCGTAATGTAAAAGTATACAATGTACAGACGATAGAGGATATCGAAAAAGTTGTACAAGAATGTAGTAGAAAATAGAGAGGTTACAGACTATGTCAGAAAAGAAAATTGCAATTGTAACAGGAGCATCCAGAGGAATAGGAAAAGCAATTGCCTTAGAACTTGCAAGACAGGGCATTTTTGTTGTTATAAATTACAATGGTTCAAAAGAAAAAGCAGAGGAAACGTTGAGAACAATCCAAAATGAGGGTGGAGATGGAGTGATTTATCAGTGTAATGTAGCTGATTTCGAGGCATGCAAGACATTTATAGAGGATATTGTATCAACTTATGGAAGGATTGATATTCTTGTAAATAATGCCGGAATTACAAAAGACGGTCTGCTGATGCGTATGAGCGAGGCTGATTTTTCTGAGGTAGTCGATATCAATCTGAAAGGAACGTTCCACTGTATTCATCATGTGGCACGTCCAATGTTGAAGCAGAAATCAGGAAGGATCATCAATCTTGCATCGGTAGTTGCTTTACATGGAAATGCAGGACAGGTAAATTATGCGGCATCAAAAGCAGGAATTATCGGCATGACAAAATCTGCGGCAAAAGAGCTTGCATCCAGACATATTACAGTCAATGCAGTTGCGCCGGGATTTATTCAGACAGATATGACAGCGGTACTTTCTGAAAAAGTAAAAGAATTAACGAAGACACAGATTCCAATGGGAACATTTGGACAACCGGAAGACGTAGCAAAAGCAGTAGCATTTCTGGCATCTGAGGAAGCCGGATATATTACAGGGCAAGTGCTGTGTGTAGATGGCGGAATGGCAATGTAGAAGAGTACGAACAATAGATGGAGGCATTATGAAAAGAAGAGTAGTAGTAACAGGGCTTGGTGCGATTACACCAATTGGAAATGATGTAGAATCTTTTTGGAGCGGCATCAAAGCCGGACATGTTGGAATCAGTGAAATCACACGATTTGATACAACAGATTACAAAGTAAAAATAGCTGCGGAAGTAAAAGATTTTTCGGGAAAAGATATCCTTGGATTTAGAACAGCAAAGAGAATGGAATTATTCTCACAATATGCAGTTGCAGCAGCAATGGAAGCTGTAAAAGATGCAGGTCTTGATATGGAAAAAGAAGATCCGTTTCGTGTCGGCGTAATCGTTGGATCCGGAGTGGGAAGCCTGCAGGCAGCGGAAGCCGGAGTAGAGAAAATCCTGACAAAAGGACCATCGAGAGTGGATCCGTTAATCGTTCCTAAGATGATTACAAATATGGCAGCAGGAAATGTATCTATCGCTGTAGGTGCACGTGGAAAATGTACAAATGTAGCAACAGCATGTGCGACAGGTACACACTGTATCGGGGATGCATTTCGTGCAATCCAGTATGGCGATGCAGATGTAATGTTGGCAGGAGGAACAGAAAGCTCCATTTGTCCAATTGGAGTAGCTGGATTTACCAGTCTGACAGCATTGTCAGAAAGCAACGATCCGATGAGAGCATCGATTCCATTTGATAAAGACAGGGACGGATTTGTCATGGGTGAAGGTGCAGGAATTGTAGTTCTGGAGGAATTAGAACATGCAGTTTCAAGAGGGGCACAAATTCTTGCAGAAGTTGTAGGATATGGTGCTACAGCAGATGCTTTCCACATTACATCACCGGCAGAAGATGGAAGCGGTGCAGCAAGAGCTATGGTGGATGCAATGAAAGAGGCAGATGTAAAGCCGGAACAGATTGAATACGTCAATGCACATGGTACAAGCACACACCATAATGATTTGTTTGAAACACGTGCAGTGAAGGTAGCTTTTGGAGATGCAGCATCGAATTTAAAAATCAATTCTACAAAGTCTATGATTGGACATTTGCTTGGAGCAGCAGGAGCAGTAGAATTTATTGTCTGTGTAAAATCTATTTTAGACGGATTTATCCACCAGACAGTCGGAACTCAAGAAGTGGATGAGGAACTTGATTTGAATTATATGGTTGGAGCACCGGCAGAACAGGAAATCGCATATGCAATGAGCAATTCACTTGGATTTGGCGGGCATAATGGAAGCATATTGATTAAAAAATATGAAGCATAAAAATTCATTTCATATAGTGTATACAGAGTGATATGTAAGGGGATAAACATGGATTTTGAACAGATTATAGAATTAATAGATCATGTCTCTGCTTCGGAATTGTCTTCTTTTCATTATGAAAATGGAGACACAAAGATTTCAATGAAGGCAGGGAAAAAAGTTGTGTTTGGAACAAATACAACAGAAAAAAATGTAGAACAGATTATTTCAAAAGATGACACAGTAACAACTATACAGCAGGAAAAGAAAGTAGAACCAGAGGGAAAAATCATTAAATCTCCACTGGTTGGAACATTCTATGCAGCCCCTGCCGAAGATGCACCTGCATTTGTAAATGTTGGGGATACAGTAAAAAAAGGACAGGTTGTTGCGATTGTTGAGGCAATGAAGCTGATGAATGATATTGAAAGCGATTTCGATGGAAAAATAGTCGAAATTTATGTGGAAAATGGAGATGCGGTAGAATATGGACAGCCGTTATTTTGCATTGAGTAGAGGTCTTGATAAATAGCAGATGGAGGAAATGTAGATGAATCATTTAGATGTAAAACAGATTGAGGAAATCATTCCTCATCGACATCCGTTTTTATTAGTGGATTATATTGAAGATTATGTACCGGGGGAATATGCTGTCGGATATAAATGCGTAACATTTCGGGAAGATTTCTTTAAAGGACATTTTCCACAGCAGCCGGTCATGCCGGGGGTCCTGATCGTAGAGGCACTGGCACAGACCGGAGCAGTGGCAATTCTTTCGCAGGAAGAAAACAAAGGGAAGATTGCCTTCTTTGGAGGAATTGATAAATGCCGTTTTAAAAGAAAGGTTGTCCCGGGAGACAAACTTCGTCTGGAAACAAAAATTATCAAACAAAAAGGACCGGTAGGTATTGGAGAAGCAATTGCGACTGTTGATGGAAAAGTTGCAGTAAAAGCAGAATTGACATTTATGATTGGATAAGGTGTTGAAGTATGATTCAGAAATTATTGATTGCCAACAGAGGAGAAATCGCGGTGCGTATTATTCGTGCATGCAGAGAAATGGGAATAGAGTCTGTAGCTGTTTATTCAGAGGCGGATCAGGAAAGCCTTCATACACAGCTGGCAGATGAAGCAGTCTGTATCGGACCGAGTGCTTCATCAGAGAGTTATTTAAATATGGAAAGTATTATCAGTGCGGCCATGGTGACAGGTGCAGATGCAATTCATCCTGGATTTGGGTTTCTGTCTGAAAATGCAAAATTTGCTCAGTTGTGTGAACAATGTGGAATTACCTTTGTAGGACCAAATTCTTCTGTAATTCAATGTCTTGGAAATAAGCAGGAAGCCAGAAACACAATGACACGTGCAGGTGTGCCTGTAATTCCTGGAACAGATGAGTCTGTGATGGATGTGGAAACAGGATTAAAAGAGGCAGAAAGAATCGGTTATCCGGTTATTATCAAAGCAGCTCTTGGAGGCGGCGGAAAAGGAATGCGTGTTGCATATTCAGAAAATGAATTTACAAAAGCATTTCAGACAGCACAAAAGGAAGCAAAGATGGCATTTGCAGATGAAACCATGTATATAGAGCATTTTGTAGAACATCCGCGACACATTGAATTTCAGATTCTGGCTGATTCAAAAGGAAATGTAATTCATCTTGGAGAGCGTGATTGTTCTATCCAAAGAAATCATCAGAAGATGATAGAAGAATCTCCTTCGGCAGCGGTTTCTGAAGAATTAAGACAGAAAATGGGAGAAGCGGCAGTGAAAGCTGCGAAAGCGGCTCATTATGAAAATGCCGGAACGATCGAATTCTTATTAGAGAAAAATGAAAAATTTTATTTTATGGAAATGAATACTCGTATACAAGTGGAACATCCGGTAACAGAATGTGTGACGGGATTGGATCTCATCAAAGAACAGATAAAAATTGCGTCAGGAGAAACCCTTTCAATCACACAGAAAGATGTTAAAATCCAGGGACATGCGATTGAATGCAGAATCAATGCAGAAAATCCAAAGAAACATTTTCGTCCTTCTCCGGGGCAGATTACAGAGTTACATTTACCGGGTGGTCAGGGAATTCGTGTAGATACGGATATTTACAGTGGCTATCATATTTCACCATATTATGATTCCATGTTGGCAAAGTTAATTGTCTGTGGGAAAACGAGAGAAGATGCCATTGCAAAAATGCAGAGTGCTCTTGGCGAGGTTATCATAGAAGGAATTGATACAAATGTCGATTATCAGTTTGAGATACTGCAAAATCCAGATTATCAGGCAGGTAATTTTGACATCGAATTTTTAAATACGCATGTAATTGCAGGAGTAAATATCAATGAAATTTAAGCATATGTTTAAAAGAACTGCTGTGAAAAATGATGCAGTAAATGAGAAGAAAACCAGATTTTCAGCACGAAAACCAGAAGTACCGGATGGTTTGATGAAAAAATGCAATGCTTGTAAAAGTGCAGTATTTGTAGAAGAGGTTAAGCAAAATAATTATATTTGTCCACATTGTCAGAACTATTTTCGTATGCATGCATATCGTAGAATTCAAATGATTGCAGATCCGGATAGTTTTGAGGAATGGGATAAGGGATTGCAGACAAGAAATCCGTTACAGTTTAAAGGATATGAAGAAAAGCTGGATAAATTAAAAGAAAAAACAGGCCTGGATGAGGCTGTTGTTACAGGTAAATTAAATATTAACGGAACACCTACAGTAGTGGTTGTATGTGACGGGCGTTTTATGATGGCGAGTATGGGAGAAGTTGTGGGAGAAAAAATCACACGCGCAGTAGAGAAAGCGACAGAAGAAAAACTTCCGATTATTATTTTCGCATGTTCAGGAGGTGCCAGAATGCAAGAGGGAATTGTATCTTTGATGCAGATGGCAAAGACCTCAGCAGCCTTAAAACGTCATAGCGATGAAGGACTTTTATATATCAGTGTCCTGACAGATCCTACGACGGGTGGAGTGACAGCAAGCTTTGCAATGCTTGGAGATATTATTTTAGCAGAACCAGGTGCTTTGATTGGTTTTGCCGGACCACGCGTGATTGAGCAGACAATCGGGCAAAAGCTTCCGGAAGGATTTCAACGTTCAGAATTTTTATTAGAGCATGGATTTATTGATGCAATCGTAGAGAGAAAAGAAATGCGCTCTACTTTATCAAAAATCTTAGATATGCATATAACAAAAACAGAACAAAATACTGAATTAGTAAAAAAGAAAGAACAGATGCAGACAGCGGTGGAAACAGACTTAGAATGTCAGGATAAAATGAGTGCATGGGATCATGTGCAGCTTGCAAGAGATAAAAACAGACCGACAGGAAAAGATTATATTCAACTACTGTTTTCGGATTTTATGGAAATGCATGGAGACAGATTGTATCGAGATGATCCGGCGGTAATAGGAGGAGTTGCAAAATTTCACGGAGAGCCGGTAACGATATTAGTTCAGGAAAAAGGACATGGCACAAAAGAAAATATTGCGCACCGTTTTGGAATGGTGTCTCCGGAAGGGTATAGAAAATCTCTTCGTTTAATGAAACAGGCTGAAAAGTTTAACCGTCCGGTAATTTGTTTTGTTGATACACCGGGGGCGTTTTGTGGGCTTGAAGCGGAAGAAAATGGACAAGGAGAAGCAATTGCCAGAAACTTGTATGAATTGTCAGGGTTGAAAGTTCCGGTATTATCCGTTGTGATCGGTGAAGGTGGAAGCGGTGGAGCCCTTGCATTTGCAGTCGCAGATGAAGTCTGGATGATGGAACATGCAATTTATTCTATTTTGTCACCGGAAGGCTTCGCTTCTATTTTGTGGAAGGACAGTAAGCGAGCAAAAGAAGCGGCGGATGTGATGAAGATGACAGCACAGGATTTAAAAGCTCTCGGAATTATTGAACAGATTATCCGAGAAGAAGAACCGCTCACCAGAGAAAATATAATGCAGCTTAAAGATAACATGGATGAGAAAATAAATTGTTTTCTGAAAAAATATAAAGCATTGTCAAAACAAGAATTGGTTCAACACCGATATAAACGATTTTGTAATATCTAAAAAATAGTGGTTTCCATCTTGTCAACGTGTTATACTATATTGGATTAGAGAAGATAAGGCATATTAAAATAGAAGTGAAGTATTCGAAAAAGAATATGTCTTGAACAATAGAAAAGACAGGAGAGAACGCTGTGGATAACCGAAAGATAATAAACGATGTTCTTGTACATTTATTTAATGAGATATTGCAACTGGAAGAAGAGGCAATTATTACAGAAGAATATAAAGATATCACCAATAATGATATGCACATCATTGAAGCGGTTGGACTTGACGGAGGAAATATGTCCTCTATTGCGGCAAAGTTAAAAGTAACAGTTGGTTCCTTGACGACTTCTATGAATGGGCTTGTAAATAAAGGATATACTGAACGAAAACGAGGAGAGAAAGATCGTCGTGTCGTAAATATTTATCTGACTGAAAAGGGAAAAAAAGCATATCATCATCATGCAGAATACCATGAGCAGATGACAGATGCAGTGATGAGACAATTAAATGAAGAAGAGATAGGAGTCCTTGTGAAGACATTAAATGGACTCAGCGAATTCTTCTATCAATACGAACAAAAAGAGAAGCGGGATTAATCGCTTCTCTTTTTGTCTTAGAAAATGTAATATAATGGTTAGATACTATCGTTTCTCTTGATATATCCAGGCTGTTCCGGTGTGCAAATTACTTCTTTTGCATGAATCAGTTTCGCATACTTATCAATGATCAGATTTTCTGCATGCACATCTTCACCGATTGTTACATTTGGAAGTACAACACAGTTCTTTAATACAGCCCCTTTCTTAATATTACATCCACGTCCGATAATACTGTTCTCAATATCTCCTTCAATAGTACATCCGTTTGAGATGATAGAAGAGCGGGCACTGGCTGTTTCTAAATATTTTGTCGGGCAAGAATCACTGGTTCTTGTATAAACTGGCCAATCCTCTTCGAAAAGAAGATTTCTTGTTTTTGCATCCAATAAAGAGAGGTTTGCATCGAAATAACTCTTTAAGTCAGTAACAGCGGCAAAGTATCCACGATGTGAAACTCCACGTACATCAAAGTCCTGACAAGCATGGTTAACTACTTGGGGAAGAGTGTACAGTGCAGAATGTGATGCCCCTTTCTTAAGTAAATCGATGAACAAATCTTTTCTCATAACATAAGTATCCATGAAAATATTGCGGTTCTTTGCAGTTGCGCGGTTCTTTTCGATAGAAAGGACACCCTTTTGTTTGTTCAAATTCAAAATATCACAATTGAAAAAGCTCTCATTTGCATTATCTACTGTATGATAAAGCAATGTGATATCTGCTCCGGATTCAACATGTTTATTCATAAGATCATCAAAATCCTGTTTGAATATCATGTGGCTAGGAGCGATGATCACATAGTCAAAAGGACTTTCTTCTATGTAGGATAGGTTATCTAAATATGTTGCGATATCAGTGTCATACAATGAATTCTTTCGTTCACCTTCAGAAAATAGTATATGAAGATGTCCACGTTTTGAATTAATATTATAATGACGACCTGTACCAAGGTGTTCTACTAAAGAACGCGGTTGTTTGTTGAGAAAAACTTTGATTTGATCCATTCCACTGTTTGTCATATTTGAAAGTGGAAAATCAATCATTCTATATCTTCCTAAAAAAGAAAATGCTCCGATTGAACGATAATCCTGAAGCCCTTCCACATGAATCTGGCTTCTGGAGAAGTTAATGATTCCTAATGCGTCACACATATTATTCTGCCCCCTTTACGCGTTTTGCTACAAGTTCAATATTTTCGCTGTCTGCGCTTCCAACAACGGCATCTTTACCAATGTGGACACCATCTGCGACAAGGGCACGGGTTACAACGGCACCTTCTTCAACAACAACACCAGGCATCAGTACACTGTCAATAACTTTTGCACCGGTTGCTACTTTTGCACTCGTAAATAATACAGAGTTTGTAATCTCGCCATCGACATCACATCCCTGAGTAATAAATGCTTTGTTAATATTAGCATTTGGTCCTACAATATGAGGAAGAGTAGTAGAATCCTCTGTATAAATCTTCCATGAAGGATCGTTGAGATCTAATTCGTTCTTAGGATCAAGTAAGTCCATGTTAGCTTCCCATAAAGAATCAATTGTACCTACATCTTTCCAGTAACCTTTAAATTTATATGCAAAGAGACGTTTTTCATCTGCAAGCATCTGCGGAATGATATCTTTACCAAAGTCATGGCTTGAATTAGCATCCTTCATATCTGCCTGTAACATCTTACGAAGCAGCTTCCAGTTGAAAATATAAATTCCCATAGAAGCAAGGTTGCTCTTTGGATGTTCTGGTTTTTCTTCAAATTCAACGATACGTCCGTCTTCGTCAGCATTCATAATACCAAAACGGCTGGCTTCTTTCATTGGAACTTCAATAACGGCAATTGTTGCGTCAGCATTGGATTTAATATGATAATCCAACATCTTTGCATAATTCATCTTATAGATGTGGTCTCCGGAAAGGATAAGAACATATTCCGGATTATAGTTGTTAACAAAATCAATGTTCTGCGAAATAGCATCTGCAGTTCCACGATAAACATCCAGATCAGTGTCTGCTTTCTCACGTGGTGGAAGTACATAAACACCACTGTTTTTTGCATCCAGACCCCAACGTCTTCCTGCAGCAACATAACTATTCAAAAGAATTGATTCATATTGGGTAAGCACTCCTACAGTATCGATTCCACTGTTCGCACAGTTACTAAGTGGAAAGTCAATGATTCGGTATTTTCCCCCATAAGATACTGCCGGCTTAGCGACTTTGTTTGTCAAATCATGAAGACGACTACCGCGTCCACCAGCTAAAATCATAGCAAGCATATTATTTTGTTTCATTGAGTATCCTCCCATATTGCTTTTTCATAAGATAAATATATTATACTATGAAATAACAGAAAATACCATATAATTTGAGAAAAAATACCAAAAAATTTTGAAAAATAAGGAAAAAGATATATAAAAGATACAAAAATCCCATTTAACTATGAAATTGTAAAACTACATAGCTAATGGGATTTTTTTGTTAGAAATTAATTATCAAAATCATCTTCAAACGGGTCATCATAGTCATCTGACGGATCGTAATCATCAGAATCTCCTCTGGATGCAATTGTAAGAATCAAGAAAATTACTGCAAGAACAAGCCCTGCAATTGCACAATACAAAAGATTGGCTTCTCCTGAGCGCTTCATAAATGCATATACACCACCGCCAAGATATAAAATCATTGGTAAAATGAAAGCAAAAACAGAATTCGACTTCTGCATAATTAATAATAACAGTGCAGATACAAACATACATGCTGCAAGAATGGCATAAGTCATACCGGCAGAAGCTGTATCACCGGACAGAATACCATCCAGACCTGCCATTAGTGCAGAATAAACACAGAAACCAAAGCCTCCGATAGAGAGAATTCCTAAAATAACACGTAAGACGCGGAATCTGGCTTTTGGTTCGTATTCATCATCCAAGTCATCATCATCGTTCATATCATCATATGCATTCATTGTACGCTGCTTCAAATCAGAAAGATCATCTGTGTTAGAAATCTTGTTTGATTTGTAGGATGGATCTGTTGAAAGCATATCTTCGTAACCTTTGCGCATTGCACGTTCTCTTTTTGTACGAACATGCTGAGGCGGAATATTGCCATATTTTTGCTCTTCTGTAGTTTCGGAAGCAGAAGAGAGAGCTGCCTCTTCTTCGATAGGACGGCGCTTTTTAGGAGCGGTTTCTCCGTCAGCCGGGCGACGTTTCTTAGGAGTCCCGTCTTCATTGACAGGACGGCGCTTTTTAGGAGCGGCTTCTCCGTCAGCCGGACGACGTTTCTTAGGAGTTCCGTCTTCATTGACAGGACGACGCTTTTTAGGAGCGGCTTCTCCGTCAGCCGGGCGACGTTTCTTAGGAGTTCCGTCTTCATTAACAGGACGACGCTTCTTAGGTGCATCTTCTCCGTTAACAGGGCGAGTCTTTTTAACCGCCTTTTTCTCTTCGTCTGAGCGAGCAGAATCAGCTTCTTTTGCATCTTCAACCGCTTTCTTAGCTGCCATTTTCTTTGCACGTTGTTTATCTAAATTCCACTGCTTTTTACAGTCTTTGCAAATCGCATACTGATTCATAATTGGTTCACCATTCTCATTGGTTCCAACTTGTTTCTGCTGTAATATAACATCTTTTCCACATAATGGACACTTCATATGTATACTCCTTATTTTTTATAAATTTTCTACAACATGAACATTATAACATTTTATGAAAGCAAGAACAACGTTAAAATAGCTGTTATTTTGAAAAAATTGTGAAAAAGTATTGTTAATTGTCGAAATGTGGAATTGTATTTTAAAGAAAATATTTAAAATATTTGCATCTTTAGAACTTTATTAAGATAAAACAGTGGATTTTATGAGTTTAATGTGTTAAAATATTAGATAGTCTTTGAGTAACAAAGGAGTACGGCATATGAGTAAAAAAATAAGAACAGAGGCAGTAGACTATTTGTTTGATGCAATTTTGAGCTTGCAGGATAAAGAGGAATGCTACACATTTTTTGAAGACATTTGCACAATTAATGAGTTGTTGTCTCTTTCACAAAGATTCGAGGTTGCGAAGATGCTGAGAGAGAAAAAGACATATCTTGAGATTGCGGAAAAGACAGGTGCTTCTACAGCTACGATCAGTCGAGTGAACCGGTCATTGAATTATGGAAATGACGGATACGATATGGTGTTCAGACGACTTGAGAGTAAAAAAGAAAACTAAAGACACAAAAAAGAAACGAGAACTGTTCCGTGTGTAGCAGTTCTCGTTTTTTTATTCTTGTGGATGTACTTCATCCAGCAATTTTTCAATAATTTGCTTTTTGACGTAAACATCAAAACTGAGATCGCACAGCAAAGAAAATAGCTGTAGCTGCTCTTTGTCTTCATCAGGAACATCAGAAAAAGAATTCTCAGAACGAGCAAAGGTTGTTTTTAACTCTTCCTGCAGAGAATCAATTCGTGACTTCTGGACAGAACAAATCTCTTCATAAATGTCTGTCATAGATATATTTTCATCAGTATGAAAATACTTTTCTGTAATAGGTTTTAATAAAGTTTCAATATCTTTAATAGAAAGAATATTTTTAAAATAGTAGATGAAGATCAATACTAAGACATGCTCTTTGGAATATTTCTTCTTATCCGGTGGAGGCAGAAGATTATTCTTTGTGTAATTGTTGATCATTGTCTTCGTTAAAATCTTATCTTCATCATAACGCTTGGTAGAAGAAAGTCCTTCTTCCATTAAAGTAGTAACCTGATCCATGTACAGATTCATATTCGGAATCTCAGTAGAGTGGATATAATCAATGCGTGAAATACTATTTAAAATACTGTTTAAGATATCATTGGAATCTATTGTCATTTTATCACCTCAATATAGCTATTATATAGTATTAAAAACTAGATGGCAAGTATTTTTGAAAATGAATTTCGGATGAAATTTATGAACTTTAAGCGTGAAAATGTATGTGTCATATGTTAATATAATAATACTGTTTATAGAAAGATATACAGCTGCTCGACTTGAATTATAATGTAAGAAAGCACGAACAGAGAACTGGAATTTAAAGGGAGCAATAAAGGATGATATATGAACCATTATTCAAGTTGGAACGAACGGGAGTACAGATTCATTATTATACAGGAAAAGGAAAATATAATCCGGTACATTGGCATTCTGCAATAGAGCTGATATACGTATTAAATGGAAATGGGTCGATCATGATAGATGGAAAAGACTATCTGGTTGTTGCAGGAGATTTTGTAGTGCTGGATTCTAACCAGATGCATGAAGTTAAGGCAGCAAATGCGTCAATGATGGTGGTAATCCATTTTTCAAGAAACAGTATGAAAAACTATGTATCAGATATAGAAAAATATCGCTTTTTCTGCACTCGGGAAAAATTAAAAAAAGAACAGTTGGAGGCATACCTAAAAATATGTGAGATGTTAAAAGGATTGCCGCCGATGTATGTGATGCATCCTGTCGGATATCGGTTGAAAAGTCAGGCTATTGCGATGGAAGTATTCTTTGAGCTGCTGAATCATTTTGCAACAAGAGAAGAACATGTACAAACTTCAGAGCGCAATACGATATTAGAACGTCTGGGAGAAATTACAGAGTATATAGAATTACATTATAAAGAGCAGATTTCATTGGAAGAGATTGCGTCACATTTCTATTTGAGCAGAGAATACTTTAGTCGTTTTTTCAAACAGAATATGGGGGTAAATTTTTTGAGATATGTCAATCAGGTGCGATTGATGCATATTTATCAGGATATCTGCAATACACAAAAAGGAATTTTGGAGATTGCAGAAGAGAATGGATTTACGAATTACAAATTATTTAACCGAATGTTTCATGAAATATACGGATGTTCTCCGAGAGATGTGCGAAAGAAGTAGAAATTCTAGTTGACAACAAAGAACGTGCGTTCGATAATAAAGACAAGAGTTTGGGTTAAATGAAGATAAGATGGGAGAGTTTTATGAGTATATATGATACATTGAATGAGCAGCAAAGAGATGCTGTTTATCATACCGAAGGACCACTTTTAATTCTGGCAGGAGCCGGTTCTGGTAAGACCAGAGTGCTGACTCACAGAATTGCATATTTAATAGAAGAAAAAGGGGTAAATCCTTGGAACATACTGGCAATTACATTTACGAATAAAGCGGCAGGAGAGATGCGTGAACGAGTAGACAATCTTGTTGGATTTGGTTCGGAAAGTATATGGGTTAGTACATTTCATTCCACTTGTGTAAGGATTTTAAGAAGATATATCGATCGCATCGGTTATGATACTAATTTTACAATATATGACAGTGATGACCAGAAGACATTGATGCGTGATATATGTAAGCAATTGAATATAGATACAAAGAAATTTAAAGAGAGAACATTTCTTGGAGCAATTTCGTCAGCAAAGGATGAGATGATAACACCGGCAGAATACGAGGTGAATTCAGTCGGAGATTTTTCAAAACAGATGATTGCAAAAGTATACTGGGAATACGAAAAACAACTTCAGGCGAATAACGCATTAGATTTTGATGACCTGCTGATGAAGACAGTACAGCTTTTCCAGAAGGATGCAGAGGTTTTGGAGTATTATCAGAATCGATTCAGATATATTATGGTGGATGAATATCAGGATACGAATACAGTGCAGTTTAAATTTGTCAGCCTTTTAGCAGCGAAGTATCAGAACTTATGTGTAGTAGGAGATGATGATCAGTCCATTTATAAATTCCGAGGAGCTAATATACAGAATATATTAAGTTTTGAAGAGAAATTCAAGGATGCAAAAGTAATAAAGTTGGAACAGAATTATCGCTCAACAGGCAATATTCTAAACGCTGCGAATGCAGTGATCCGCAATAATCACGGACGAAAAGATAAATCTCTTTGGACAGAAAAAGGAGATGGGGAAAAAATCCAATTGCATGAGTTTGATACAGCATACGATGAAGCTGAATTTATTGTAAATCAGATTAAGAGTGGATGTACAAAAGGAAATCATTATAATGATTACGCAATCTTGTATAGAACAAATGCGCAGTCCCGTATTTTCGAGGAAAAATTTGTAGCAAACAATATTCCATACAAAATTATCGGCGGGGTAAATTTCTATGCAAGACGCGAGATTAAGGATTTGCTTTCATATTTAAAGACAATAGATAATGCGAGAGATGATCTGGCTGTTCGAAGAATTATTAATGTCCCGAAACGTGGGATTGGTCTTACAACAGTGAATCGTGTGCAGGATTCTGCCCAGATGAGGGGAATCGGATTTTATGAAGCACTGCAGGGGCTGGATCTGATTCCGGGGATTGGAAGAAGTGCTGCAAAACTAGATTCATTTGTTGCGCTGATTGAATATTTCAAAGGCAGACTTGGAAAAATTAGTTTGACAGATCTGTTAAAAGAGATTATTGAGATGACAGCATATGTAGAAAGTCTTGAGGCAGAGGATAAGGAAGATGCACAGGCCAGAATTGAAAATATTGATGAATTGCTCAATAAGGTGGCAACTTATGAGGAAGTCTGTGCAGCAGAGCAAAAAGAGGTCTCATTAAGCGGATTCTTAGAGGAAGTAGCATTAGTGGCAGATATTGATAATTTAGATGAAGAACAGGATTATGTTGTTTTGATGACATTACACAGTGCGAAAGGATTGGAATTTCCGAATGTATACCTGGCAGGTATGGAAGACGGATTATTTCCAAGTTATATGTGTATTGATAATCCGGAAGATCTGGAAGAGGAAAGACGTTTGTGTTATGTAGGAATCACACGTGCAGAACAAGAACTTGTACTGAGCTGCGCAAGAATGCGTATGGTGCGAGGAGAGACACATTATAATCGAGTATCCAGATTTGTAAAAGAAATACCAGAAGATTTGCTCGAAAAAGAAGAGAAGCTGTTTTCTGTTAAAGAAGAAAAAGATTCTGCTGTTCAAACAGCATTTAAGCAGGCAAAACAAGCGTTTACACAAAAACCATTTACTACATATGCATCACCTCTTATGACGGGGGCAAAGCAATTTGCAGTGACAAAAGAAAAAGGCCTTGATTATACAATCGGAGACAGAGTGAGACATATTAAATTTGGTGTAGGAACAGTAAAAGATATTGTAGAAGGCGGACGAGATTATGAAGTGACAGTCGAATTTGATACTGCCGGAGTAAAGAAGATGTTTGCTACATTTGCAAAGTTAAAAAAGGAAGAATAAAGTTATTCGTTTTTCTGTGAATTTTTCAATGAATTTAGTAGTAATCTGAAAATGATAGTGTTATAATATCAGAAAAGAACTCTACCAAGAAAAGGGAAAGGGCGTGTAAGATATGAACAGAGTAGAAGAGTTAATTGCAGAGACAAAACTGAAAGAACTTTTAAACAAAAAGGAAGAAGAAAAACCATGTAAAGCAATCCTTTGGACATTGGCAATTATCGGTGCGGTTGCAGCAGTAGCAGGTATTGCCTATGCGGTATACAGATTCTTTACACCGGATTATCTCGAAGATTTTGACGAAGATTTCGATGATGATTTTGATGATTATTTCAGTGATGAGGATCAGATCTAATCAGTTTGAAAGAATTTGAAGTTATCAGACATCAAATCAGAGGTAAACAGTAACGGCTAAACATAAGGACAGGATGTGGTGGTAAGGTACCGCACCCTGTTTCTTTTTGCTAGAAAGAGAGTGTTATGAAAAAAGGACAGATATTTGAAGGAATTATAGAAAAAGTTGAATTTCCAAATAAAGGAAAGGTATACGTGCCGGAAGAAGACAGATATGTAATTGTAAAAAATGGGATTCCGGGACAGAAGGTGAAATTCATTGTCAATAAATTTAAAAGCGGTAATGCGGAAGGAAGGCTGTTGGAGGTCTTAGAAAAATCAGAAAAAGAAACAAGAACTCCGGTCTGTAGCATTTTCCCGGCATGTGGTGGATGTATGTATCAGACAATGTCTTATGAAGATCAGATGCAGATGAAAGGGGAACAGGTCAGAGAAATTTTGGAATCGGCCATGGCACCTGGAAAAACATTTACATTTGAAGGCGTAAAGGCAAGCCCCAAAGAATTTGGTTATCGTAATAAGATGGAATTCTCATTTGGAGACGAATATAAGGACGGACCATTGTCACTGGGGCTTCATAAAAAAGGAAGTACTTATGATGTATTAACAGCATCAGACTGTAAATTGGTACATCAGGACATGAATAAGATTTTAATGTGCGTATTAGAATATTTCCAGAAGTTAGGTGCAAGCTATTATAAGAAAATGCAGCATATTGGATATTTACGTCATTTATTGCTTCGGCGTGGTGATACAACAGGAGAAATATTAATCAATCTCGTAACTACAACACAGGAGAATTATGATCTTACACCATTAGTAGAACAATTGTTGGCATTACAGTTAGAAGGTAAAATCGTAGGAATTCTTCATATATTAAATGATTCGCTGTCAGATGTAGTACAAAGTGATGAGACAAAAGTTCTCTACGGACAAGACTTTTTCTATGAAAATCTGCTTGGACTGGAATTTAAAATCACACCATTTTCCTTCTTCCAGCCTAACTCTCGAGGTGCAGAAGTATTATATACCATCGTGCGAGATTATATCGGAGATATCCATGATATGACTGTATTTGACTTGTTTAGTGGAACAGGTACGATTTCTCAGGTACTTGCACCAGTTGCAAAAGAAGTAATCGGCGTGGAGATTATCGAAGAAGCAGTAGAGGCGGCAAAAGAGAATGCAGCACGGAATGGTTTGGAAAATTGTCGCTTTATTGCAGGTGATGTATTCAAGGTACTTGATGATATAGAAGAAAAACCAGATGTAATTGTATTAGATCCACCAAGAGATGGTATCCACCCAAAAGCACTTCCGAAGATTTTGGATTATGGAGTAGATACAATTGTATATATTTCTTGTAAGGTGACAAGTTTGGCAAGAGATCTTGCGATGTTCCAGGCAAGGGGATATGAAGTTGTGAAAGCGGTTGCTGTAGATCAATTTTGCGAAACAGTGCATGTGGAGACGGTAGTACTGCTTTCCCACAAAAAGCCAGACGGACATATCAACG